>Ga0256837_1002020_pt1 | contig 13145 bp, 13 predicted proteins | sample 4562384metaG_FD_185976 | JGI IMG/M metagenome (GOLD analysis project Ga0256837, IMG submission 185976) | Hydrothermal vent microbial communities from Guaymas Basin, Mexico - 4561-384 | ecosystem: Environmental > Aquatic > Marine > Hydrothermal vents | place: Mexico: Guaymas Basin | collected... | reverse complement strand
ATTTAAAAAAATTGTAATTGGAAATCATGATAAATACTATAGAGTTGTTATAGAATTGGATGGTTACTATAGATATAAAATCAATAAAATTGATGATGGATATCTAATTTCATTACAATAAATGTGTGCAATCTTCGGAATACTTGGCGAATATAATCAGCAACAAGCAAAAAATGCACTCTCTCTTTTACTTCATCGTGGCTCAGACCATTGTGGCATCTTAGAAGAAAAATATCTATTTTTCGCTCATCAAAGACTAAGTATAACAGATACTTCATCTGCATCAAACCAACCACTAAGATATAAAAATATTTTACTATCTTTCAATGGCGAGATTTACAACTTTAAAGAATTAAAAAAAGAGTTAGATTTTGATTTTAAAACTAATGGAGATGGTGAAGTTATCATCGCATCTTACTTAAAATGGGGAATTGATTTTGTAAAACATCTTCGTGGGATGTTTGCTATAGCTCTAAAAGATGGTGATACACTATATCTTTTTCGTGATAAACTTGGTAAAAAACCACTTTTTTATCATCATAGTTCTAATTTTGTATTTGCTTCTGAGATAAAAGCGATAGTTCCTTTTTTAAAACAAAACAGACTTAACTACGATGCACTCTTTAGCTACTTATCTTTTTTAGCACCAACTCCACCTTTTACATTTTTTGAGGGGATTAAAAAACTCTCTGCTGGGGAGTATCTTGTTTTTAAAAATTCAAAAGTAGAGATAAAAAGATATTTCGATATTTTACAAACTCAACCAAACATCATAACAAATAAAGATGAAGCGATATATCTACTAGAAAACAAACTAAAAGAGTCTATAAACTTACGGTTAGATGCTGATGTTCCTATGGCTTCACTTCTCTCAGGTGGTATAGATAGTGCCACTATAAACTACTTTGCATCACTTCAAGGTAAAAACTTACAAACTTACACTTTAGGGTATGATGGTTACTCAAAATATGATGAAAGGGAAAATGCAAAAAGTACAGCTAAATTTTTAGGGCTTAAAAACAAAGAGATAATTATCTCTAAAGATGATTTTTTAGATGCAACCGATAAGGTTTTAGATACTTTAGATGAGCCATTAAATGACCCTGCTTCTATACCCCTTTATCTACTTTTTGAACAGATAAAAAAAGATGGTTTTAAAGTTGTACTTAGTGGGGAGGGAAGTGATGAACTTTTTTTAGGTTATAGGCAGTATTTTGAGTATCTTGATATTGAAAACTTATCAAATCTAAAAAACAAAGGTTGGTTAAAAAACTATTTTCGTTCAAACTTTTCAAACAAAAGAGAGTGGGAGCATTATAAAAGAATTTTTGAAAATACTACACTTTTTCGCACCTCTGGGGAGTGTTTTACAGATTTACAACAAAACAACCTACTAAAAAGAAATGTAAAAGACAACAACTCTTTAAAATACCTAAAGCCATATCTTGAGAGATTTCAAAACTCAAAACATATAGATAAATCCTCTTGGTACTCATACATTGATTTAAATCTTTTTCAAGCTGAACACTTTTTAACTAAACTAGACCGTGTAAGTATGGCTCACTCCATAGAATCTCGTACACCGTTTTTAGACCATAAGTTAGTATCTTTACTCTTTAGTATGGATGCAAAACTAAAGTATGAAGATGGCATAACAAAATCACTACTAAAAGACATTATGAAGCCGTACTTGGATGAAAGTATATTGACAAGGAAAAAAAAAGGCTTTTCAAACCCATATATGGAGTATCTTTTAGATGCAAATAAATTAGAGATTATAAGTGAAGTAAACAGGCAAACTGGACTTTTTAAAGATGAAGAACTTCAAAACTACCTCAAAGGTGCTAAAAGTGGTGCTTTTAAACAGCATCTTTGGGGTTTATATGTTTTATCTGTTTGGATAAAAAAGTATCTTATTTAAGCAAATCTGCCAATGTCGTAGTTTTATTCAAATCTATTTGAGAAATATTCCCTACTGTCATATCATTGTTTAGAAAAAAACCACTACTTTTTAATTGTCCTAGAGTTTGATTTTCATCTGTTTTATAGGTAAATTCACTATCTTCACTTCCTAAGAAAATCGCACCAATTCCAACTTCACCTAAACCAAAAAGTTCTTTGTCATCATCAGTTTTTTCATCATTTTTTAGCCAAATTTGAAGTTTATCAAAGATGCTATCATTTTCATCTATCCAGCCATTGTTATCATTATCATAAAAACTAAGCTCATCAAATCCATCACCAGTTTTTGTTCCAAATAGCTCACTACCTTGATTTATAACTCCATCATTGTTGCTATCTAGTGCTAAAAAACCACTGTTTGCACCCAGTTTTGAAATTTGATCGCTTTCTCCATCATTATCTATATCAAAACTAAAAGTATCTGAACTTAGTGTTGGTAATCCACCATCAAGATTTACAACCAATGGGTCTGTTAGGGAATATATATCAATTTGATTTTGCACAACAAAATCTCTACTCATAGAATAGTTAAGATTTAAGTTCAATGAGCCTTGGTCTGTTTGTATAGATGCCATAGTATTTATACTTACACTTTCATGTTCTTCATAACTATTATAAATACTTAAATGTGAATAACCTATGGCTTTATCTACCTCTTTTGTTATATCATCTACACTCATACATGCATTATTTTTATTTAGAGATAGTGTATTCATAAGCTCTTTAATAACATCTTGTAGTGTTTTTTGGTCATCATTTTGTGTTGGTGAGCTATCTGTTACTTCACTAGTAGCTTCAACATCTGTTGGATCATCTAGTTGCACAAAAGATTCAAAACTTGTTGAACTTGTTTCTGTTCTTGAAAAAGTATGTTGTGATGTCATTACAACTTCAGAAGAATTTACTTGCATAATGTATCCTTTTTTATATCAATTAAAAAGAATATAGCAAAAATAATACCGAAAATTATAATTAATAAGGAAAGTGCCTCTCCAGATACCTGCGGCACATGACAAAATAAGTCGTGCTGCTGTATTCCTACCCTGACACAGTATCTTAAAATACCATTGCACAGGTCTAAAGAAGCAATGGAATTATAACTAAATTTTTTTGATATAATCTTAAAATGATTTATATATTGGTAGCTCTTAAAGCTGAAGCACAAGCATTTGTCGATAAATACAAGCTAAAAAACTATAAAAATAATGATATACAAGTTATTATAAGTGGAATAGGAGCAGATGCAATGTTTAAAGCAACTACTAAAGTTTTAGAAACTTATTCACAAAATAATGTGATTATAAATATAGGAATTTGTGGAGCTGATAAAACTTATAAGATTGGACAACTTATAGATGCAAGATATGAAAAAATAACTTGTATAGATTATGAAGCAACAAATAAAAAATATAAAATAGTAGATATGGAAAGTGCAGGTTTTTTAAAAGCTACAAAAGATATAAAAAATAGCTTTATATTTAAAATTGTAAGTGACCATTTTGAGCCAAAAACAGTTACTAAAGATATGGCTAAGAAATTAATTTTTAAACAAATAGATGAGATAATAAATAGGATAAATATATGAAAATAGCCCTTGTAACAGGTGCAAGTAGTGGTATAGGTTATGCTATAACAAAAAAACTTTTAGAATTAAATTATAAGGTTATAGGAGTAAGTAGAGGTATAAAAAATGAACTTTTTAACCATCCTAACTTTAAAGCAATTAACTGTGATTTAACAGATGTAAAAGAGATACAAAAACTAAAAGATGAAGATATATCTATACTTATAAACTGTGCTGGTTTTGGTAGGTTTGAGCCACACGAAGAATTAAATCAAAAGATTATCTTAGATATGGTTGCACTCAATCTAACAGCACCGATGCTTTTAACAAATATGCTGTTAAGAAAACTTAAAAAAAATGATGGTTATATAATCAATATAAATAGTATAGAAGCACTAAGAGCTAGTAAATTTGCAGGAGTTTACAGTGCTACAAAAGCAGGTTTAAAAGCTTTTGGAGATTCACTTTTTGAAGAAACAAGAAAATCAAATCTAAGCATAACAAATATAAATCCAGATATGACTGAAAGTAATTTTTATAATGATTTACGCTTTGAAACAAGTAAAAAAGAGGATGAAAAACTATTAGCTACTGATATAGCAGATGCTATTGAGCATATATTGGGCATGAGAAAAGGTGCTGTAGTTAGTGAATACACCATAAGAAGTTTACGATTTGGTATTGCTAAAAAAAGTTCTTAATTTTTTACAAATATAGAAACTTTATAGTTTTCTATATATTCACTATATAAAAATTCAAACTTATCATACAATAAGTCGTATTTTTGGTATTCTTGTGGCATTACTAAAACAAGAATTGAGCTATCATTCATCCTATGTGGTATATCTTTAAAGAATAATTCTGCTTCATAAAATCTCTCTTTTAAATTTGTAACCATAACTAAATCATAAGAGTTAAAATTTGGTTTTAAATTATTTGGATCGCCTTGTAAAAAGGTAATATTTGAATTATCTTTTAATCTCTCTACTCCAAATTTAATAAATCTTGCAGATATATCTACACCTTCAACTTTATCAAAAGTATTTGAAAAGATAAAAGAACTACGCCCTACTCCACAACCTAAATCCAATACTTTTGTAGTTTTGTTTACAAATTTCAAAGCCAAATCTACACATCTTATTGTAAAATTTGTATTGTATTGAAGTTCATAATTTTGTAATACATCCTCTGCATGTTCAACTTTTTTTATCTTGTCATCATTCTTTGAGATAACATATCTAAAACCTGAAAATTGTGGAAAATGCTTACGAAAAGCATAGCGAGAATGTTTCATAATAAGATTTCCACTACTTGCCCAAGATGAACCTAATATCAGTGAATGTTTATCATCAAATGTAGGGATTGAAAAATCATCATAAGCAGGATGAACTTCAAATCCATCAAACCCAAATATAGGTGTTCGACTCCATTGCCAAACATTTCCAATTACATCATATATCATATCACCATTTTTAGTTTTAAATCCATATTGATTGATACTACAAGAATTAAATTTTACAAAATTTTGATTTACTTTATTTTCATCAAATTCTAAAATATCTCCCAAAAAAATATCTTCACAAATAGCCCTATATTCTACTTCGCTTGGAAGTCTATACTCCACACCATCTTGTAAACTTTTATATCTACAATATGCTTCTGCCTCAAGAGCATTTACTTCTACTGGAAAACTCCATGGCATCTCAACCAATTCACTAACAGTTCTATAAAGAAATTTATCATCTGATTTATACCAAAAGATAGGGTGTTTAGCATCTGTTGATTTTAAGAATACCTTACCCTCTTCATCCCAATAATCTAAATTACTATAACCACCATCTTTTATAAATTCAAAAAAATCAGCATTAGATATAAGATACTTTAAAACTTTAAACTCTTTTACACTATGTTTATAAGTTCCATATTCATTATCCCAACCATAAAGATTATGAGTTTTATCTTTTCCTAAAATAATATCTTTTGAAGATATATTTAACATCTCATTTTTAGAAGCTTTTTTATCTATTTCATTAAAATCAAAAATATCAACTTTTTTTATAAATTCTAATGGCATCTGTCTATGTAAAACTAATGATGTTTCTATATGAATTCTTTCATGCTCTATACCCATAAAGATTATCCACATCTCTGATTCTTGTGTTATTGGTAAGGTTAAAGGAAGAGTAGTTATAAGGTTATCTATCAGTTTTCTTACTTCTTGGCGATAAGTTCTAACTTCATCAACCTTTGGCCAAGAATAATTTTTAGAGTTTACATCATCCCAATGCATCTCATCAACACCAACAGCAAATATAGATTCAAAATTTGGATTTATTCTTTTATCTATAATTTGCATATTAATTAGTTTATTTATAAAAAATGTAGCAGTATGTCCAAAATAAAATATCATTGGATGGCGAGTTGGTTCACTTTTTCTATAAAAGACACTATCATCTTTTAAAACTTCAAAGATAGACTCAAACATATCAAAAGTATTGTGAAAATACTTTTGTATCTCTTTTCGTTTATCTTCTATACTTGAACCATCAAGTGTTATAGGGTAGTTACTAAATTGACTCAAAAATAACCTTTAAGAGTTTTTTCTCTCTTTTAACATTCTTTTATATTCTTTTTCAAATTTTTTTCTACGACTATATGAAAGTTTATCTATAAAAAGTATCCCATTTAAGTGGTCTATCTCATGTTGAATAGCTATACTTAAAAGTCCATCTGCTTCAAGAGTTTTTTCTTCACCATTTCTATTTTGGTATTTTAGTTTTATTTTTTCAAATCTTTTTATATCTTCATAAAATTTTGGAACACTTAAACATCCCTCTTGATAAGTAGTTTCACCACTCTTTTCAAGAATAACAGGATTTATAATTTCCAGTAAATTATCATCAACTTGTTCATCATTTTCATTTGGAATATTTAATATCAAAACTTGTTTAGCATGAGCAACTTGAATAGCAGCTAGACCTATACCATTTGATTCCATCATAATTTTATACATAGAATCTAAAAGGTCAAACAACTTATCATCAAATTTTGTAACTTCAACAGATTTTTCTTTTAACTTTCTATTTGGATATTCTACTATAGTTAATTTCATAATTTAATCCTTAATTGTTATTTCCAGAAATAGCATAATCAACTTTTTTACTTCTTGAAGCTATCTCTATCCCATCAAGAGCATTTACAATAATCTCATCTGCAGTTGAATATCCATCAATATTAGCAATTCCAATAGAAATTTGTAATTTTATCTCTCTATCTGCTAAGAAAAGATTAGAACTTGAAACCAAATCAATTAGTCTTTCACAAGCCTTTTGAGCGCTTGATACATCAGTATGTTTTAGTAACATAGAGAAAACTCCACGACCATAATGAGCTACAATATCACTTCTTCTTGATGTTTTAAGTAAAAGTCTTGCTATTGTTTTTGTCATTAAAGCAGTAATCTTTTCATTTTTAGTTTCTGCAACTAAATCACGAGATAATTCAATCATAAGTAAAGAACTTTTATACTTAAATTCCCTTACACTATCTATCTCTTTTGCTATTTTTTCTATTAAATATCGCTTATTATAAACACCATATTTATTATCAAAAATAGTTTCACCCTCTACTCTTTTAAACACATTAGCTGTATCTTCATAGTATGATTTAATCTGTGCACTTTGTTTTTTGAAAATTGTATTTAATTTATCTACATCACTACCTAATGCTTTTGCAACTCTTAGAGCTGTTTGAGAATCACTTTTATCTATAAGTTCTTTTTTTCTTTTTTCTAAGATTTTACTCATTAGATTCATATTTTTAAATAAGGTAGTAGTTACACTTAAAATATTTTTCATAGAAGCAAAGCCCTCTTTTAGGCTTTGTTCTAACATTACAGAGTTTTCATCATCATTATCATCTTCTAACTCTAAAATAGAGTGAATCTGTTTACGAAGATTTTCACTTTTATCTTCTAAAAGCTTATCAAAATAAACTGCAAAGTTATTTGGTGTTGGAGGTAGATTATCAGCTATCAGAGTGTTTAAAACTTCTTGAGAATATATTTCTATATCATTTGATGGCTCATTTATATCTAAAATATTCGTACTCTTAGAGTCTTTTCTAGATATATCACGGCGTTTTTTCTTTCTAGCATCTACCATTATTCAACCCTTAGTCAATTTCACTTTTAACTAGAACTTCATCTATAAGACCATATTCTACACACTCTTTAGCACTCATGAAATTATCTCTATCTGTATCTTTTTCTATTTTCTTTACTGTTTGACCAGTATTTGAAGCAAGAATTGAATTTAGCTCTTTTTTCATACGAAGAATCTCTTCAGCTTGGATAGCTATATCACTAGCTTGACCTTGCGCTCCACCTAATGGTTGATGAATCATAACTCTAGCATGAGGAAGACAATATCTCTTACCTTTTTCACCAGAACTTAGTAAAAATGCACCCATAGAAGCTGCTTGACCTATACAAATAGTAGCAACTTTTGGACGGATATAATTCATAGTGTCAAAAATAGCCATTCCAGCAGTTACAACTCCCCCTGGAGAGTTGATGTAGAAGTAGATATCTTTTTCAGGATCTTCAGCTTCAAGAAATAAAAACTGTGCAACTATTGTTGAAGCAACTTGGTCATTTACTTCACCACTAAGCATTACAATTCTATCTTTTAATAAACGAGAATAGATATCATAAGAGCGTTCACCACGCCCTGTTTTTTCTACTACATAAGGGATATAGCTCATCTAATTATGCCTCTTTAGTCTTTGCATTTAAAAGTCCAGAAAGAACTTTATCTTCTACCATTGACATTTGAATTGCAGGTAAATAACCAGCTTCTTTATAATGCTCATAAGCTTTCATAGGGTCTTGACCCATTTGCATAGCTTCCATGTAGATAGTTTGCATAACTTCTTGCTCTTCAACTTTTACATTTTCAGCTTGAGCTAAAGTATCGATAATAAAAGTAGCTTTTACACTTTTTTCTGCATCTTCTCTAAAAGTTTCACGAAGTTCTTTTAATTTATCTGCATTTTCACGAAGCTCTTTAATCTCATCTTCACTCATAGTTGAAGCTTTTTTGTTAAGAGCCATATCTATCTCTTGCTCAACAACAAATTCTGGTAAGTCAAATTTAATTTCAGCAACAAAAGTTTCTAATAATGCTGGTTTTAACTCATCATTATAAAGTTTAGAAAGTTTTTCACCCTCAATTTGTTTTTTAACTTGTTTATTAAGTTCTTCAACAGTTGCATTTTCTTCACCAGCAAGAAGTTTTTTAGCTAAATCATCATCAATTTTAACTTCTTCTTTAACTTTGATAGCATTTACTTTTACTTTAAATACTGATTCTTTACCAGCTAAATCTTTTGCTTGATAATCTTCTGGGAAAGTAACAGTTACTTCTAATTCATCACCTTTTTTAGCACCAACTAATTGCTCTTCAAAACCTGGAATAAATTGACCTGAACCTAAAACTAGTTCAAAAGCTTCACCTTTTCCACCATCAAAAGCTTCACCATCAATAAATCCTTCAAAATCAATAACAGCAGTATCACCATTAACTAATGCTCTATCTTCTTCAACTTCTACTAGAGGAGCTTGAGATTCAGCTATATTTTTAAGTCTTTCTTCAACTTCTGCATCTGTAACTTCTGGTTTTTCAAAATCTTTAACCATTGACGCATAATCACCCATCTCTATCTCAGGTTTCATAGCAATTTTTACAGCTACTTCAATTTTATCATCAGTTTTTTCAAATTTAGTAATATTTGGCTCACCAATAAGAGATTCATTAGCAATATTTAATTCTTCTAAACCTTTAGCTAAAACTTCTCTTAAAGCTTCAGCTTCAGCATCTTGAACTAATTTTTCACCATATTGTTTTTTGATGATAGTTACTGGAACTTTACCTTTACGAAAACCTTGAACATTTGCAGTTTTGCTAAGTTGTTTAGCGATTTTATTTAAGTTTGCTTCAACTTCTGAGTTTAAAATTGTAGCTTCGATTTCAGCATTTGCACCATTGATTTTGTTTGTTTTGATTTCCATTAGTTTCCTTTTAATTCTTTGATATGTAACCATTATTTTTGGCAATATTATCTAATTTTTACAAAATTTCGGTTTAAAGTTTAAAAATAATATAAATGCTACCCCAATATCTATCATAACATCAGCAAAATTAAACACTGCAAAATTAAATCCACAATGCCAATAAACCATATCCACAACACCACCATGAATAAATCTATCATAGATATTTGAAATAGCACCACCTAAAATTAGACCTGTCGGAAAAGCATAACAAATTTGTTTTATATATAAAATATAACCAAAAACTCCAACAACCATCAGAATTTGGATGTATTTTAGCCACTCATCTAAAAATGCAAACATTGAAAATGCTACACCTTTATTATAAACTAAAATCAAATCTATACAATCTGTATAATACCTAAAACCCTCTACAAAAAGTGTTTTTATATTTTGATCAACTATAAAAACACCAGCAAGACTAAAAAGTAAAATAATTGTTAATCTTAAATTATATCTATCCATTTAATGCTTTTTGAAAAAATTCAACCAAATCGTCCATATTTGTATTCATAGCTTTTGCATCTTTACACTCTAATAAAACTCTTAATTTATTTTCAGTTCCAGAATAACGGATAAGATGACGGATACCTTTTTCATCTAATTCTTTTAGTTTTTTATCAAGTCCAACTATCTCTTGTAGTGGTTTTTTATTTTTAATATTTAAATTTACTAACTTTTGAGGATAAAGACTAAATGGTCTAAGTGCTGTTGATGCTACCTCTTCTTTTGAAAGAAGAAGTGCCAAAGTTTGTAAAGCTGAAACAAGTCCATCTCCAGTTTTTGCAAAATCACTCATAATAATATGACCACTTTGCTCACCACCAAAGTTAATACCCTCTTTTTTCATAACTTCTAAAACATGTTTATCACCAACATTTGAACGGTATAGTTTTAAACCACAAGACTCCATATAATCTTCTAAACCTTGATTACTCATCACCGTAGAAACTACACCATTACCCGTAAGTTTACCTTGAGAATGAAGATAGATACCTAAAGCTCCAAGAAGTTGGTCACCATCAACAACATCACCTTTTTCATCAATAACAACTAATCTATCTGCATCACCATCAAGTGCTATCCCTAAATCTGCTCTATATTTAAGAACATTATCACATAACTCTTTTGTATGTAAAGCTCCACAATTTTCATTTATATTAAAACCATCTGGTTTATCGTGTAAAACTATAACATCTGCACCTAGCTCTTCAAATACAGTAGGACCAACTTTATAACCAGCTCCATTTGCAGTATCAAGAACTATTCTCATACCACTAAGTGTCATTTGAGTTGGAAAAGAATTTTTTAACTGAACTATATATCTTCCGATAACATCATCAATTCTTTTAGCTTTACCAATTTTTTTTGCAGTAACTTGAGCTTCTAAGATAGCATTTTCATCCATAAAGATTTGTTCAATTTTAGCTTCAACTTCTGTTGAAAATTTATCACCATTAGCATCGAAAAATTTTATACCATTATCTTCATAAGAATTATGAGAAGCACTTATCATAATCCCTGCATCACATCTCATATTTTCCGTTATATAAGCGATAGCTGGTGTAGGCATAGGACCTATTTGAATAACATCATATCCAATGGCAGTAAGACCTGAAACTATGGCATTTTCTATCATATAACCACTTCTTCTTGTATCTTTTCCTATTAAAATTCTGTTAGTTTTTGAATTCTTTTTAAAATATATTCCAGCTGCCATAGCAACTTTCATAGCTAACTCAGCAGTTAAAAAAGACCCTGCTTCCCCTCTTACACCATCAGTACCAAATAATTTCATAATATTTCCCGTTTTTAAACTTATCTTATATTCTAACATAATACTTATCCCCTTTAACTTAACTTTAATTATGTTTAAGTTATTATTTCGCACTTAAATTTCATGAGAAGGACTCATTAATGGCAAATCACAAGTCATCAATCAAGAGAATTCGTCAAACGATTGTTAAAACTGAAAGAAATCGTTTTTACAGAACTCGTCTTAAAAACATAGTTAAAGATGTAAATTCAGCAATAGAAGCTGGTAACAAAGAAGAAGCTGCAGCTGCAATGAAAGTAGCTAACCAACAAATTCATAAATTTGTAAGCAAAGGTGTTCTTAAAAAAGAAACTGCTGCTAGAAAAGTTAGTCGTCTTCACAAAGCCGTTAACGCTATATAAGGCTAACAAAATATGTTAGCAGATAAACTAAAACCGTTTATCAACCGCTATAATGAACTTAGCGAATTGCTAAGTTCACCTGACATCACTTCTGACATCAAAAGGATGACAGAACTTTCAAAAGAACAATCAAATCTTTTACCAATAGTAGAAAAAGCTAATGAATATAATTCTCTTATAGAAGAGATTGCTGATTCTAAAGAGATGCTAAGTGACCCAGAGATGGGAGATATGGCTAAAGAAGAGCTAAAAGAGTTAGAACCACGAAAACCAGAGATAGAAGAAGAGATAAAAATGCTTCTTTTACCAAAAGATCCAAATGATGATAGAAATATTATTGTTGAGATGAGAGCTGGTACTGGTGGGGATGAGGCTGCTATATTTGTTGGTGATTTGTTTGATGCATATACAAGATATGCAGATTTGAAAGGCTGGAAGATAGAGCTTATCTCAACTAGTCCATCTGAAGCTGGTGGATTTAAAGAGGTAACTGCACTTATCAAAGGTGAACAAGTTTATAGTAGGTTGAAGTATGAGGGTGGAACTCACCGTGTTCAAAGAGTTCCATCAACTGAGTCTCAAGGTCGTGTTCATACATCGGCTATCACAGTAGCAATTATGCCTGAGGTAGATGATGTTGAAGTTAAGATTGAAGATAAAGATTTAAAAATCGATGTTATGCGTTCATCAGGTTGTGGTGGACAAAGTGTAAATACAACAGATTCTGCTGTTCGTATTACCCACTTACCAAGTGGTATCGTTGTAACAAATCAAGATCAAAAATCTCAACATAAAAATAAAGACAAAGCTATGAAAGTTCTAAAAGCTAGACTTTATGAACTAGAAATGCAAGCTCAACAATCTGAAAATGCAGCTGAAAGAGCAGCACAAGTAGGTACAGGTGATAGAAGTGGTAGAATTAGAACTTATAACTACCCTCAAAACCGTATGAGTGACCACAGAATTAATCTTACTCTTTATAGATTAAACGAAATTATGAGTGGTGGACTTTTAGATGAAGTGATTGAACCACTTATCGCAGACCATCAAGCAAAAATCGTTGAAGCTGCTGGGTTATAAAACCCAAGTAGCTTTAATCACCCACCTTTTTATTTTTTCTTTTCACAAATTCTAATATAAATTTAATATTTTAAGTTATAATTTATGATTACATAGTAGTATTATAAATCGAAAAAAATTATTATAAGAGGTTGTGTTAAGTAAGAGAGTGTAAATAACTTCATAACCAACAACATTTAAAAGGTTTAGATTTAAGGCAAATTTTACTTGGCGATACTAGTATCGTTAAGTAAAGTTTAACGAAGAAGA
>Ga0256837_1002019_pt1 | contig 13146 bp, 11 predicted proteins | sample 4562384metaG_FD_185976 | JGI IMG/M metagenome (GOLD analysis project Ga0256837, IMG submission 185976) | Hydrothermal vent microbial communities from Guaymas Basin, Mexico - 4561-384 | ecosystem: Environmental > Aquatic > Marine > Hydrothermal vents | place: Mexico: Guaymas Basin | collected... | reverse complement strand
CAGTAAATTATCTAAGAGTTTACTTTTTGCAAATGTATCAACATCTGGATATTTTACAACTTTCATCTCAACAAGTCCAAGGGGTAAATAGAGTCTCTCAAATAGTCGAGTCTCTGCAATAGAAGCATAAATCTCTACTTTATCTTTCTCTGCATAATCTAAGATTTTCAATGATTCGATACTATCTTCTAGTAGAGGATAACTATCAAGAAGTAAAACTGTATAGACTTCAGCTGTACGAAAATCTCTCTCTTTATCTCTTAAGAGTTGGAGCATAATGATAGAAGAGTTATGAACACACATTGCTTCTTGATGTCTATCAAAATAGCCTATATTAATCCCAAGCATTATATTAAAGAGTACTACATACTGTTCATGAGGAGTTAAACAAAGAAATTCATTTGCTTTTTTAGTAAGTAGTAATTTTCCTTTTTGTACTTTTATTAATTTAAGAGCCTCTGATACAACTCGTGCCATGTTTACACTAAGATGTTCCTCTTCATAAAATCTTGTTTGCACTTGAAGGAATCGTTGATCTGATACTGTAGCTGCTACTTCTACAATACTTTTGACAATTTTAGTAGGTAAAAAACCTTTCTGAGTTAGTTTTAAACCTTTGGTGTCAATACTTTGTAAGAGGAGATTGATCCCTCTTAATAAAGGTACATCAAGTTTTTCTACAGTGAAGAACTCATCGTTTATATTTATACCTATTTCTTGTAAATTTTGTGAACTAGCTTGATACATACCTTACCTCGATTATTGGAATATAATTCTATTATAGACTTACTAAACTATCGTTAAATTTATCCATAAAAGTTGGTCCACTCATTAAGTCTTTAGCTACTTCCATAGCTTCTTCAAGAGTTTTATAATTTCCCTTATTAGTAGTTCTATCCCAAGCACCACCATCTAATATACGAACATCATAGCGAATACCATTATCTGGCCACCACTCTCGCCACTTTTTTTCGTCTTCTACTCTTCTAGTATTAAACTCTTCTTCCGTATCTAGTTTATACTCTCCTTGATAATCTTCTTCTTGAGTATATGCCATTCTTTCACTGTACTCTTGATAGTTGTCTTCGCCAAAGTCTTGAGTACGAATATAAGCTCTATTAAACCACTTAGCTAAGTGGGATTCACTTCTATCATTAATATCTTTAGAGTCCATAAAGCTTGGTACTTTTGGATTAACATATATCTTCTTCATTTTTTATTATCCTTAGTTAAAGTAAATCACTATTTAAGTAATTACAAACATTATTGCAACAGTATTAAAGAGCTTACTAGTTTTCTTATTAAATGGATTTTCTATTTCTTCATTTAAGTTCATGGAGTTCGTCACTTTAAAATCTTCATTATTTATCAAGTATTTTAACATTATTGTCTTTAAAAAAAGTATCTTGTGCAAGCAAATCAAGGACAGCTTTTGTTTTTATTAGTATTTATATTTTCTTGTTTATAAAAGATATATGGTTTTAAACGTTTATCTCCAAAATACTTTAGCAGAAGCATTATTACTCTAAAACTAGAGACTTCACGTATATGACCATTAGCTACTCTTTATTTGAGAATCATAGAAGTGCAACTCGTATATCATCATACCCAATCTTAGAGTCCAAAGCCTCAAATATAGGCTTTAACCGAGGCTGACCGTTATCACTAAAATCATCAGGATTATTTCTCTCTTTGATTTTTACTAGTACATCTTTTATAAGTTTTAGTGTTTTAGAGTCTGGCATAAACTTGCCTAAATCTATATCTGGATTTTCTTCTTTTAAAACACTAAGATGTTTTATAATCGTTCCCTTACTCATACCTCTCTTTGTAGCTAACTCATCAATAGAGTTAGAAGTTTCAAGTAACTCTTTTGTTTGTATATGAGTAGGTGTAGGATTATTAGAAACTACTTTCTTTTCTGAGTTTAAAACTTTCTCTTGTGCTTGGATTTGATCTACATCAAGGATTCCATCTATACTCAGGATATAGGCATCAAATATTTCTTGAAGGTTTTCATCTGTAACTGCCGATATCTCATCACTCGCTTTTTGCGAAGCTGCTTTAATTCTATCGTCAATGTGCAAAATAAGAGGATCAACAGTTAATGCTTTATCGTTGAGTCCCATAAGTCGTAAACCATCTATATTTTTAATACGAGAGAGAGCAACATAACCCTGCCCCACTTCAAATGTTTTAGATAAATCTATCTCAGCAGAATCAAGAGTCATACCTTGAGATTTATGAATTGTAATTGCCCATGCAAGCTTGAGTGGAACCTGTGAAACTTTTGCGACTATATTTCCACTATCATTTTCCATTGACCAATCTTCTAATGTACACTTGATTAATGACCCATATGATGTTTTTACTATTGGGAGACCAGTTTCCTTGTCAAAGTCTACTACGACACCTGTAGTACCGTTAACGTAACCCAGTTCGTGATTATTTTTAATAAACATCACTACGGCATCTTTTTTTAGACTTATCTCTTCTAAGACAAGTGAAGATTTAAATATTTTCTCAATATTTTTAGCTGTACCTTCCGACTTATACTGGAATGACTTAGCAGGGTTATTTAGCTTATTTAACTCGTCGTTATTGATTCTATCTACGTCTACATTATGTGTGTAGAGTTTAGTAGGAGTAAAATCTATATCAAGCTCTTTATGAAACCTAGAGTTTAAAATATCATAAGAGGTGCTTGATACATTACCACTTCTAATCTCATCTAAAATACTGATAAGCACATTATCATCTTGTCTAAATTTCTCTTGTAAGTAGCATGTTTTTAGTTGTAACTCTTTCCATGATGGAGACTGCCAAGCAAAGCGTTTTTCTTTGGGTTCCCTTGAGATAGGAGGAAGCTGGAAGAAATCCCCTGAAAGAATTGTTTGAACACCACCAAAGGGAGTATTATTCTTTTTAAAAGCTCTTAGGATTCTATCCATAGCAGAGAACATCTCAGGGGAGACCATTGATATCTCATCTACGATTAGAACTTTCAGTTTAGAAAATCTAGTTTGTAAGTATTTCTTCTCTAACAGAGACTCAATATAGTAATCATTTATTTCACTACGAATACCAAGACTAAAATATGAGTGTATAGTTTGACCTTGCAGATGAGACGCAGCTATACCTGTTGGAGCTACTATAGTAGGAATAATTTTTCTTGATTTTAAGTAGAATATGTATTGGTTTAAAAGGTAGGTTTTACCAGTTCCGGCAGAACCGGTAATAAAAACATTATTACCGGTTTTAAGTATATTTAATGCGGTGTTTTGCAAAAGGTTTATTTACCCTCTGCTACTCTATCTTTAAGACCTTTACCAGCTTTAAATTTAGGAACCATTTTATCTTGAGTTGTATAAGTTTTATCAGTACCTGGTACTTTACCACTTTTACCTTTTTGAAGTGCAGCAGTAAAATTACCAAATCCTACTAAAGATACATCTTCTTTTTTTGCTAATGCAACTGATACTGCTTCAGTAAATGCTTTTATAGCAGATTCTGCTTCAACTTTTGTTTTATATTCACCTGATGATTGAACTAACTCTACGAATTCTGATTTATTCATAAATACTACCTTTTTTTAATTATTAAAATTATTATAACAAAAAGTTAAACAATATGCCATTTATCTATATTATTGAATCAATTATTCTATTTTCTCTAATGTATGCTAGTAAATACTGAGAAGCCCATATTAATTCAATCATATCCTTTGTAGAACTTAACATACTTAAAATACACTCTAATTCAGAGGTAGGTTGAGTTTGCTTAACCACCTGCATATATTGCTCGATAGCAAATGTTTTTTTATCTTTGAAATATTCATCGTGCATTTCAGATTTAGGACTTACAATTTTATCAGGATGAGTATCATCATACTCCCCATTTTACCAGTTAAATAAGCATTTATCTCTTCTAAAACTTGAACATTCATCAAATTAATATTTTCTAAATATTCTACATACGTTTTATGTGTAATTTCATTACAGTTACTAATGTTATTTCCTTGCTTTAGTTTATTTTAACCTACCACTGACCTACCACGTTAATACCATTGAGCTTCAGGTTTATAATTCATATCAAACCAAGAATCCATATGCTTTTTAAAACGATAACCACCTTCATATGTAAAAATAGCATATCGTAAGGCATCTATAAGGTGGTCATTCATTTTAGTGGGTCTGTCAAGCAATTGCTCATTTTTATCAACCACCTAGATGTCCCAAATCAAAATGAGAAAGATGAAAGACTCGAAGCATTAAAGAATAGCTCCATGGTTATATATTTTTTCGTGAATTTCTATGGTATTTATAATTTTCAAAGTAATTCTAAGAGAATTCACCGTCTGATTACTATAGATGAGGCAAAAGGTTTATAAATACTACAGGTCTCGAAAAATAATTTAATTGCTTGTATGGGATATATGGAAGTCGTTTTTTATGATTTTGAATTCTTAAATGAGTTTAAGTTTATATGGGCATAAATCTACTTTTATGCATTTGTACTCTAAATTTGAAGATTTAGATTATAGTAACATCAGTAAATAAAAAGTCGTTTTGATGTTTTGCATATATTGTATAAAATATATGCAAGAAAAAAGAAAAAAGAAAAGGATATAAGGTGAAAAAAGTACTATTACAAGTTATTTTATTACTTGCGGTTATTAGTGGAGTAGGTGCAACAGAAATACACAGAGTTGAAAGAACTACACAATCAGAGATTACACATAGTGACATCTATCAAGGATTAAGAGATTACGAAAAACGAGAAGCTCTTAAACATAAAACAAAAAAACATGTAAAAGTGAACACCGCAATTAGACCTCCTGAGCCGGTGACGCTTCCATGGTATACTATGGCGGGATTTATGTTTTTGGGTTTAATGGCTAAAATAACATATCTTGACTTTCTAGCTAGTTTTTTTAGAAGGGATTAGATAGAGAGTTTTATAATTGTTTCTTTGGCGTCTTTTGGCATCATCTGAAAAATCTCTTGAAGAATGGGCGTATTAATATGGATAGTGCGCTCTTTGTTTTTAATGAACGAAATATACTGCAATACTGCACCATCTCCCTTGAACAAATCATAATCCGCAATCCTCTTCTATAATCTGTGATTTAGGAGAGGTCAAGGATTATTCAGGCTTTGCCTGATTAGAGATATATTTTTTAATTATCTCAATCGTACTGCCTCCAACAGTTAGCAAACAATACGATGGACTCCAAAAATATGGTTTCCAATAAAAGGGTTTTAGATGTTCTTTAAACTCTTTTTGTATGTACCTACTACTTACAGTTTTAAAATTATTAACAAGTTTGGATAACTGAATTTGCGGATATGCCTCAAATGCAATATGTAGATGGTCAGCTTCGCTCTCTATCTCTATAATTTCACATTTCCATCTATTCTCGAAAATATCGCAAGCTATCTCTTTTAATCTATTGTTTATCTCTTTATTAATAACTTTATGACGGTATTTTGTTACAACAACTAAATGATATTGTAATCTGTATATACTATGCCTATTCTTCTTATAATCCACTTTTTAAACCTTGACAACTAATTAATAATTTGATAGAATCTTAGTATATATTTTAAGGAGTGTCAAGTGAAAATCACAAAAACAGCTAAACTAAAAATCACTTCACACTCTAAAATATTTGATGATACAATAGAAATATATAATAAGGCTTTATCCTTTTATATCTCTGTATGTGAAAAAGAGTATGGTGTTATGGAGCAGTTTAAACACTCAAAAGAGAAATTAAACTATATTGAAGCCTTAACTCATCTAACTATTAAAAACAAAAATATCAAATATGATTTTGATAAAGATTTCTATAAATTTCCATCATACTTAAGAAGAACTGCAATTATGGAAGCTTTAGGGGTATGTGATAGTCATTTTAGCAGATTGGCTAATTGGCAAACTAAAAAAGAGAATAGATTAATTAAAGGTAAAAAATTCTTTGAAAAACCACCTATACTTAACTATGAACCTAATTCATTCCCAACACTCTATAAAGATAATATGTGGGAGAAGATAGAAGATGGTAGGGCTAAAATAAAAGTATTTAAAAACAATGATTGGGTTTGGCTAGAGATAAACTATTCAACTAGAAACCTAAAATCAGGACAAGAATATAGATTTGATGGCTGTAAAGAGTACAATCCTATGCTTGTTAAAAAAGGTAAAAAGTATTTCTTACATATTGCATATCAATCAAATATTAAGCTTAACTCGACTTCATTAAAAAAACAAAAAGTTTGTGGAGTTGATTTAGGCTTAAATAAAAGTGCAGTTTGTAGTATTGTTGATTATAATGGAACTGTCTTAGATAGATTATTTATAAATCAGTCTAAAGAAAAAGACCAGCTAAAACACAAGCTCAATAAACTTGCAAAAGCTAAAAGAAAATCAGGAATCCTTAACGAAAAGCCTAATTATTGGAGAAAAATAAACGGACTTCAAAAGTTCATAACTCAAGATACAGCGGATAAGATTGTAGAGTTTGCAGTTAAAAACAGTGCAGATATTATAATATTTGAGTATCTTGGAAAAATGAGACTTCCAAAAGGTTTATTTGGTTCTAAAAGACTTAGAGCTAAATTGCAATATTGGGCTAAGATAAAGATACAGCACTTAGTAGAACAAAAAGCTCATAGTGCAGGTATAAGGTATTCAAGAGTGTTGGCAAGAGGTACATCTATGTATGCTTACGATGGAAGTGGTTTAGTTGAGAGAAATAACAAAAAAGATATTGCAACCTTACAGAGTAAAAACAAAAATGATAAAGATAAAACATATCATGCTGACTTATCAGCTTCATATAATATAGCTAGTAGATATTTTACAAGAGCTATTTTAAAACCCTTGTCGGAAACGAAAAGGTTACAAATAGAGGCAAAAGTTCCTTTGCTTGTAGACAGAACCAGTCATACTTTGTCTTCATTAATTAAGTTAAGAGAGGTTTGTTGATTATGTCAATATCACTTTTTTTATCTCGTATTTATGACAAAAAAGCTCCGTTCATAACTTGTAAGAGTTTGAGCGGTGAGGTTCACACTGAATCAGAAGATCAACCTCTTGCAAATTCAAACACTTTATATAAAAAAATCATTTCTACTGCAACCTTTTTTCATGATATCGGTAAAGCAGAATTAAATACACAAAAATTCTTTCATGCTAAAACAAACTCATCTTCCTCCCCAAATATAGACCAAATAAAACATGAGCTTTCATCATTCCTCATTTTACGATTTTTTTCTATGATTGAAAATCTAAAAAAAGAAGATCAAGAAAAAGAAATTAACAATTTATGTGGTAAAAATGGATTAGTTATTAAGCCAGACCTTGAATCCAAATCTTCTCTCTCTCCTTTAACTATTGATGGAGTTAAAAAGGATTTCAACAATCTTTTATCTTTAAACTCTAACAGTGACAAAAATCAAATAGATTTTAATGTTATTGTTGAATCTCTGGTTTTATTCCATCATAAATTGTCAGATATTGGGACCATCTCTAAACTTTCTAAAAATCAAGAAATTGTGGGATTCAATACATCTTACCTTCTTGGGTATAAAAAAAATAATATAGACCCACGACTACCAAAGGTTGTTCATTATAACTTTACCAAAGAAGAATTGACTTCTTATTTTGAGACATACAAGGCTAAAATGAATGATATAAAACAAATAGCGAATGAACTTCATATGTCGGCTGATAATAAATTATTAGAATATCTATTCCAATTAGGAAGAATGATTGTTATTACCTCTGACCATAGAGTCTCTCAATTGGCTGTAAAAAATAAAGAAGATGTAGACTTGTCTGGGCAACTCATCGCTAAATCAAAAGGTCATGGGTACCAACTATTGTCCACTCACTTATCTGAAGCTGAAACTATATCAAATGAAATCTTTGATTTAATTACATTCAACTCTTTTGGAGAGCTACAAAAAGATGATTCTGAATATCTATTATCTAAACCAAAAAATTTAATTGTAAATGAAAAATACAAATGGCAAACCCCTGGTCTAAAATTTGTGCAAGATAATTATAGCCAAGATGGACTCTTTTGTGTTATTGTATCCTCTACAGGTTCTGGAAAAACAAGATTTGGTGCTGAGCTGGCTTCAACTATTTCTCCAAATTTGAGACTTAATGTAGCCCTTGGTTTAAGAACCTTAACTCTTCAGACTGGAACTAAATATAAAGAAATGTATAACCTTGGAGATGACAAAATATTAACTCAAATCGGCGATATTACTACCAAAGAAATATATGATGCTAATAAAAGCTCCTTTGATTCAAACATGCACGAAGATGATAGCCAAAACAACTTTGATATAATAATTGATCAAAATGAAAATAATAATTTAATTTCTAATTTTCCCTCATGTTTAGAAACTAGTTTTGATTCATTCTCTAAAAAGAAATATCTTTTATCTCCTATAACAATCTCTACTGTTGACTTCCTAATTAAAGCAGGTGATTTCAGAAAATCTGATTTTATTGTTCCCCAACTACGAATTATGTCCTCAGACCTATTACTTGATGAAGTCGACGGATACGACCCTGAAGACTCCCTCTCCCTTATTAGATTGTGTTACACTGCTGGTTTACACGGCAGAAAATTATATTTATCTACTGCTACTGCTATGACATCTTTAATAGATATTTTACAAAAAGCTTTTCTTGATGGATATGCAATTTATTCACATGCTCATAAAAAAGAAAATATAGTTAACTGTTTCCTAATTACAGATGAAAAAGATAAGCAAGGATATATGAACATACATAGCACTACTAATGAATCTTTGATTAAGCAATATGTCAAAAAATATGATAATATAATTCAAAAAGATGGAAACAATCATTCTATTGAAATAAAAGATATTAACTTAAAATCAAATTCAAAAGAAGAGTTTTTAAATTCTATACTCAATCCTAAACAATTTATGACTAAAAATTCAAAACTTGGGGATTTTTTCAATACAAGCATTGATTTGGCTAAAAACAACCATGAAATATCAAAAAATAAACATGAAAGAGCTGTTAAATTATCTGCAGGTATGATTCGAGTTGCCCATATAAAATCAGGCTTTGAAATTACTATGGAATTATTACAAGATATACGTACATATAAAAAAATAAAACCTACTACTAAAATTAATGTTGTTTTTTATCACTCTTCTATGAGCATCCAAACAAGAGGATATATTGAAAAGATAATGGATGAAACTCTAAATAGAGAAAATGGTAAATCTTTAATTGACTCACCAGTGTTTAGAAACCAAGCCAATAACGAAGAAAAGAAATATGAAGAGATAATGACTATCTTCGTCGTAACCCCTGTTGAAGAAGTCGGACGAGACCATGACTTTGATTGGGCTATCATTGAAGCCTCTAGCTTGAGAAGCATTATTCAAACCTACGGACGAGTTAACAGACATAGGATGATTAATGTAGATAAACCAAATGTTATTATAATGGAAGAAAATATAGCTCTTCAAAGAATTCCTAATTGGAGCAAAGAATCCCCTGTATATTGTTTTCCCGGATTTGAGATGAAAGATTGTTTATTTGAAGACTCTAACCTTAATAGAAATATTTCTAGCATAACCATACAAAAAGACACTGATAAAGCTATCCAGTTTAAATCTATTGATGTATTAGATCCTAAATGTATTATGGCAGAAAAAGAACACACCAATATTAATTTAATTTTTGAAAATTATTATAAACACTTTAAAAACCTAAAACATAAAATGTTCTTTTCGACATATGAAAACTCAGATGATATGACTGGTGTTTTTACTGCATTCAGAAGTAATAAAGATGATGACAAGCAAGAGTCTAAATACTATATCGCAACTATTAATGGTTCTGAAATATTAACTCGTGATGATGGAAGAACAGACCTTTCAAAGGAAGGGGATTTGTCTGAATTCTATTCATTAGACTTTATTGACTCTAATTTTAATGAATACTGTACTCGTATACAATCAATCACTAGGTGTGAACCTATACAATTAAATAGTGTATGTTCCAAAAAGGTAGCTAGTGACTATAATATCTTCTATAATAAATACATTGGAATCATCTTTATCAAAGGGATCAAAAAATAGAAATAATGGTTCCACAAAGACACATAGAAGATAAATTCATCCATAATAATATTATATAACCCAATTTAAGAAGAATTTAAGTCTCTTCCTGTTAAACTCTGGATATTAAAACACAATAATTGTATAAACTAACAAATATAAAAGGATTCTTTTGTTAAGCAAAAAAAATTATAAAGACCATATTCTTTCTTTATCCAAATTAGAATTTTACAAATTGTTTCATAAAAAGTTCAATCATGCTCCTGCGGACTTTGAGGATAAAATGCCTTTCATCCATGTTTTTACATACATGAATGCAAACTATCCTAGTTTTTTAAATGAGTTTATTCATAAGCTAAATATATCTATTGAATCTATGAAAAATGATTTTTTGCAAAATGAAGAAAATACTGAAGATGACTTGTCTGAAATCTTAACTTCTATCGTTCCATCAAAAGAAGTAATTAAAACAGTTAAAGCAATTAAATCTATTAAAATTGATAAATCAATAGATTCTCAAAACTTTATGAAACTTTGTAATATATTGAAAATAAATATTCTAGGAAAAAATGGTCACATTCCTGCTCTGTTTAAATATGGAGAGATAGTTGAGATAAATGAAAAATTTATTTCTAAATTAGAAAACCAACTCCTTTTTGCATTATCTGATCCAACTGTTTTTGGATCTACTTTTTTTGATTCTTCATCTAAAAACAGATTTGGATTTGATCCAGCAAAAGCATCTACATATAAAGAACATGGATTATTTGGATTTGAAAATACTATCGAAGATGAAGAAATTCAATATGATACTGTTGTTGAAGGTGGAGCTGCTTTTATCCCCTATAAAAATCTAGCTATCATGATTAAGTCTAACAAACTTGAGAATGATTTTATGTTATGTTTTTTAAAAGATGAGCATAAAACAATCATCTCCCAAATTGTAGCTGTATTTAATGGAATCAATCCTAGTGATATAAAATCAAGAATCTCTATAACTGATAGTTCTTTTAAACAAATATTGATTCCTATAACAAAAGATAATGAAACTGAGTTCTTATCAATATCTCCTATTCATGCAACACAAGCAAGAGGTATTATTAGTGAAAAGATTCGTGCAAAGAATAATGAATATTTCAAAAACCAAAAAGCAAAAGATTTTATAGGAAATAATAAATACATCTATAATACTAGAACTCTAAGTATGGCTGAAAAAGCACAAAATTTTACTTTTCAATCTAAAGCAATGACTGGGTCAGTTCTTTTTTCGTTAGCACCATCTTCTTCTGACAATCACCTAATTAAATTTAAACAATGGGATATTATCGCTGATGAGGTTTCAGCCGCTGGGTCTGATGAATTATTTAGACATATATCATCTTCTTTATGGAGAGAGAATAAAGGCAAGTTTGATAAATACACACCTGCAAGTAACATTAAATATCTTATTCGTATTCTTGATACTGGATTCAAGGGTAGACTTGAGAAAGATTTATTAAAATCTTTCATTTATAAAGAATCATTAAGAAAAATTAATTTCATACAAGAGACAATATCTTTTAATGAATATTTTGAAAATGCTGAGCATTTCGCTAAGAATGCAGAAGATATTTTTACTAATTCTTTTATTCAATATCTTAAAAAATTCATTCATGCAATTGCTCCTTCTACGAATGCAAAGAGATCTACTATTTTTAAAGATAGTGTCTTTGATGGATTAGAAAATATTATTATACCAGCTATCCAAAATGCTTGGATTAATTCGGGCATCGAACTACATGAAAAAAATATGAAAGGATCTTCTAATGACTAAATTTTGTCGCATCACTCTATCTGCAATGCAGGTAGAAGGTTTTGTTTCTCATAATATATATGGACATAGTACTCCTGCTACTTTTATCGGATTTACAACTGCTTTCGCTTTGTCTATGGCTAACGAACTTAAAAAAGAAGTTGAGGTGTATGAAGATAAATACAAAAATTCTCTTCTGGATTTAAATTCAGGAATAGTTTCTATTTTTCATTTTTGCGAAGAATATGCTAAAGGGTCATTTGGAAAAACTGACCTCTCTGGTTGGAAAAAGAAAGGTTCATCTTTTGTTTCAGCAACAATTATGGATAATCCTAAATTAAATGAAAAAGTTTCTATCTTATTTCAACTAGATGATCAAATTACTGATGAGGATACTTTTTCTCAACAATTATTTGAAAAATGCTTCAATAAAGCTTTATCTAAATTAAGATTTGGTGGTGGATATATTAAAGATTACTCTTTCTCTATCGTATCAGATCTAAAAACATTAGTTAAAAACACTCCAGTTGGTTTTGTTATGAAAAAAGATTTGACTACTGTGGATTCTATTGATTCTCTTTTAGATGAGGTTACTTCGGAAATTGGAACAGGATGGAAAACAGCTACTCTTCTTGGGTATGCCTTGGTTGAAACTCCAAGTATAAAAGATTATTCAAGATTGGGAAAAGAACATGCTTTTGCTGAACCTTTGATTGGTTTAGTGGAATTTGAATATGTAAACAAGAAAAATTATCAAAACATCTTTGAAGTCGGATGGATTGTTGATTTTAAAGAACCAACTGAGAAAGATCATGGTGTCGTTTTCTATGAAACGATAGAAACAAAAACTAAAAAACAAGGAATTTAATATGGCTGCTAAAAATACTAAAGCGGATGGTACAAAAAGAGGTGGATTGTTCTCAATCTCAAGATCTATTGAATTAAGTGATGGTAAAATGAGTTATCTTATTGACGGTCATAAACATAATGTTAAGATTGTTGAAGAGGGAAACAGAAGTGTTCAATCTCATAATGCTGGTGCAGTAGGTGAACAAAATGTTGGAAACATTGTTATGGGTGAAAAAGCAAGACTGCCTGATGCTGCGAGTATCTTAGACATCACTTTTTCATGTAAAATTTTAGGTATCACTGAAACCCCAAGTGCTATTGATGGCTTTCATATGCCTTACTCAAAAAATGTGTCTAAACTAAAAACATCAACTGACCCTCGTG
>Ga0256837_1002018_pt1 | contig 13151 bp, 17 predicted proteins | sample 4562384metaG_FD_185976 | JGI IMG/M metagenome (GOLD analysis project Ga0256837, IMG submission 185976) | Hydrothermal vent microbial communities from Guaymas Basin, Mexico - 4561-384 | ecosystem: Environmental > Aquatic > Marine > Hydrothermal vents | place: Mexico: Guaymas Basin | collected... | reverse complement strand
GTTACAAATGTTTCACCACGAACTGGTGATTCATGGTTAAAGAGGATTCCATTACATGCAAACATACCATAAGCTTCTCTGTAGTTTACTGTGATCCAGTAAGCATACATCTTTGCTACAGCATAAGGTGAACGTGGGTAAAAAGGTGTAGTCTCTTTTTGAGGAGTCTCTTGTACTTTACCAAAGAGTTCAGAAGTTGATGCTTGGTAGATTCTTGTTTTTTTAGAGAGTCCTAGGAGTTTTACAGCTTCAAGTATTCTAAGTGTTCCTGTTCCATCTGCATTTGCTACATACTCTGGTGTTTCAAAGCTTACTGCAACATGACTCATAGCAGCTAAGTTATAGATCTCATCGGGTTGACACTCTTCGATGATGCGAGTTAAGTTCATAGAGTCTGTCATTTCACCATAGTGAAGTATGAAGTTACGGTTCTCTACATGAGGGTCTTGGTAAAGGTGGTCTATACGGTCAGTATTAAAAAGTGAAGTACGGCGTTTGATACCATGAACAATGTAGCCCTTCTTGAGTAAAAATTCTGCTAAATATGAACCATCTTGTCCTGTTACTCCGGTTATAAGGGCTACTTTTTGTTCTGACATATATTTCCTTTGTTGTAAATCATTAAATTATGCGGTATTTTATCTAAAGATAGTTTATTTAAAAGTAAAACAGCACTAATTTAGATAAAATTCAACAAATTATATATTAGGAAAAAACATTATACTCTCAGCAGATATCTCTCTCATTATAGAATGTTGTAAAAAAGATAAGAACACTACAACAATTGAAAATCTCATAGCAGATGTAACAGACTGGGATGTTTTTATACAACTTGCATATGCTCATGGTATTTTTCCTCTTATTTACCATACTTTAAAAGATCATCTAGAGATTATGCCAAATCATGTACTCCATAGTATGAAATCATACAATATGAGAATAGTCCAACAAAATATGCTTATGACATCTGAACTTGTAAAAGTAATCACATTGCTTGATAAGCATAATATAGAAGCTATCCCTTTTAAAGGTCCTTTACTGTCACATATAGCCTATGGAAATATTACACTAAGACAATATGCTGATTTGGATATATTAGTAGATGAAGATTTACTTGATCAGGCAGTGGCATTACTCTATCAACACGACTACCTCTATGATGAAAAAGAGTATCAACACATTATCAATAATAAATCAATTTTTCATGATATTAGCTTAACAAAAAGCTCTGTTAGTTTTGAGCTTCACTGGAGATTATTTAGTGATGAATTTACCATAGATTTAAATAGTATAAATTTAAAAGAAAATCTTATGGAAGTAAGTATGGCAAATTATAAATTTAAATCTTTTAAAAATGAAATGCTTATTATATATTTGGTAACACATGGTGCAAAACACAACTGGGAGAGAGTTGAATGGCTCCTAGACATTGCAAAAATCATACAAAACCATAGTATAAACTGGCAAGAACTCTCACAACTAATGAAGAGAACAAAAACAGAAAAAATTCTTCTTTCTACACTATATCTTTGTCACACTATTTTAGACTTAAAGCTTCCACCAGAAATCATAAAACAAATAAATAAACCAAAATACTTAAAACTTTCAAAACAATTTGAAGAACTGTTTTATCAAGATTTTAGATCTCTTATAACACAAAAAGTTGCAACTAAAAAGATATCTAAGATACAGTACTTACTCTTAGATGGGTTTACAAATAAATCTCTTTTTGTTTTATCTTTACTAAAACCAACGGAAGTAGACTTTCAAGTCATTCAACTACCTAATAGTTTGAAGTTTTTATATTATATAATTCGACCATTTAACATACTACTACGCTGGATTAAAAAGATATAAAGTTCATTTCTGAGCTTAAATCTTTTTTACCCTTTTTCAATTCATCGCTATAATATTTTTCAAACCATTCTAAAAGGCCTAGCTTATCTAAAACACCATAAACAAAAAGTCCATAAACAATTTTTACAGTTTCACTAAAAGCATAATTTTTTGCATACTTGTTTTCATAGTACCTTTCTTTATTCCAGTTCTTATAATCAGCCCCAACAACAGAAAATTTAAAATTTTCATTGCCATCTACAGATATAATTTTAGTAAACAAAAGAATTCTTCTTGAATGAGGTGGTTCAGTTATAAATGTAGCATTTTTTAATTTATGATCCAAGAGGTACTGTTTAACATATTTAACTTCTTGCGCTGTATTTTTAAGATTTTTGTTGAGTATTATATTTATTTTTCTTGTAGTATGCTCTTTAAGGTAAGTTACTCTTTTATCTTCAACTATTCCACTTTCTACTTCTCTTTTAGAATTAACATAACCTGTCAAAACAATAGTATCTAAAAGAGAAAGATTTTGCTCATATAGCTCTAGTGTCTTTTCGATTCTTATTTTATAATTTCCACCACCTAAACAGACTAAAACATCTGTTTTTACTGGCTTACTAGTAGCATCTAAAAACTTACCAAGATTAAGATAAGAAAGATAAATAAGTAGACTTATAGTTAAAATAATGGAAACAATTTTTAACAAACTAACTCTTTTTTAAGAACTGACCAACTTTAGAGAAGTTTTTTATAAATAAAGCACCGAAACCACCTACTCCATTATTTGACAGTGCTCTTAAGTCTTCTTTTGATTTTAAGATAATATTTTTTATGCTTTTGTTACTCTCTCCACCTACTCGCATCTTGTAAAAAACCTGTGGCAAATAACTTACTTTAGTCCCTGCTCTTAGAACTCTAAGCATAAAATCATAATCACCAGCTATTTTAAAACTTAGGTCAAACTTTCCATAAGTATCGTAAACAGATTTTTTCAAAAATAGTGTTGGGTGAGCAGGCATCCAGCCTTGTTTTAAAAGTGAAATATCGAATTTTTTACTTTTCCAGTATCTAAGAACTTTAGAAGTGTCTTCTTTAGGAGTGTAAACCAAGTCACCATAAACGCCATCTGCACCACTCGATCTAAACTCTTCAACAATCTCTTTTATAATATTGTCTGAAGCATATATGTCATCACTATGTAAAAATGCGACAACATCACCAGTAGCAAGAGCTACCCCTTTGTTTAAACCATCATAAATTCCTTTATCTGGTTCGCTTATAAAAGTGCTTATCTTATCTTTATACTTTTCTATAACTTCAAGAGTGCCATCACTGCTACCACCATCTACTACTATATATTCAATATTTTGATATGTTTGAGATAGTACAGACTTTATTGCATCTTCTATCGTTTCTTTGTTGTTATATACTGATGTTATTATTGAAATTTTCATCTTTACCTTTTTTATTTTATTGTTCTCTATCAAAAAAATTTATTACTTTCTCTTCTATATCTTTAGATGAAGGTAATAAACCTTATGTAAAACTCTCTTTCTAAAGCGTCTTTAGCTTTTTGAAATATAGCTACATTATGAGACCATCCTATTTCTCTAGACAGTGTCTGGAGTTTTTCATTTTTACTATATTCCAAATAAAACTGTCTCATATTCCAAAGGTTTTGTAACTCTTGAGAGAGTATTTTAACAACAGACTTACCCCAACCTAAAGAGTCTTGCTTTTCAACTATGCTTTTACCAATATCCCAGTATAAAGATATAAGCTCTTTATTAACAGCCTTTAAAGCTTCGTATTGTTTTGATAATATTTTTTGCTTTATATCTTTTACAAAAGTATTAAATTCAGTTTTATTTATTTCCTTTTTCATTTTATTACTCGATCTCTCTTTTTAACAGAAGGATTACCTTGGTAAATACTATAGGCTTCTAAATCTTTTGTTGCTACTGAGCCAACTGCTAGTACACTATGTGTTTGTAAAGTAACTCCTGGACATACAGTAGATTTTGCTCCAACCCATGAACCATCTTCTAAAACTATGGGCTTTGTTATAAGGTCAAAACTCTCTAATGTATAGTCGTGACTCCCAGTAAGTAAATAAGCTCCTTGAGATAAAACACAATTAGTTCCTATGCTTACTTGCGCCAGATTGTCTACCCATACATCTTCACCTATCCATGTATAGTCCCCTATACTTAAAAACCAAGGGTACTTTATGTTTACATTTGGTTTAATGACAACTCCCTCTCCCACCTTCGCACCAAAACTTTTTAAGATCTTTACTTTGACACCTGAAGGTATTGGAAATGTTGTTTTAAACAAAAGCATGTTTACAAAGTACCATAAAGTTCTCTTTAACATACTCCCCGGAAAATATCCATTATTTTTATAATATTTTAAATTTACCTTGCTCATAAATAATGCAATTCTTCATAATATTTAGTTTTTAATGCTTCTTCAATATATAGTTTACTTTCTTCTATCTTAGGCAACATCTCAATCAATAATGTTTTCAATAAAGGCAAATAATCTTTTATGATCTCCCATACCATTGATTCATCGATTCCACGATAATTATGTGAAATCTTATCTCTCATAGCTGATATATTGTTCCAATTAAGTTTCTTAGATGATTTGAGCCTATCATCAATTTTTTTATTTTCTTCTCCTATTGCTATGAGTAAGTTTACTGTTGCATTAAAATACAGTTGTTTTTCAGCAGCATAAAATTCTTCTTCGTTCTCAAAATCAACAGAATATATAAATATTTTTTCAATTGCTTCTAACATAGTGAGGATGTATAATACATTTTTACGATCAAACATATATGAAATTACTTTTAGAATGAAGTTTAATTAATGGATTGAATTTTTTATAGTTGATTAGATCAATTTTAGTTTTGAACAGGTTTTCTAGTTCGCTTTCAAGTTTTAAGTAAGTAGCAAAATTTAATCTTTCTTGAGTGTGCTCAATATATGCTATATCTACATCACTTTTTTCAGTATGCTCATTGCTTGCAACCGATCCAAACAGTATAAAGTTCTTTAGATGGTAAGCTTCTTTTTTACTTTTAAGGATTTTAAGTATACTTTCTTTATTCATCTATTTTACTCCTATGCATTCCTTTATATTATATCACACATCAACTAAAAACTGATTCCATACTCTTTTTTTATATATTTCAAAATACTCTCTTTATCTTTTCCTGCATAAAACATACATGAAAGGGTACTTCATTCATTTATTTTTGATTTGCTCCATCTATATCCATACCGTAATGATCTTTAACAACTTCTTGAATAGTTTGATGATTTTTTTTAGCTAATTGTTCTATTTGATACACTTTTGTATCAACTAAAAATCTATACCAAAAAGCATGAAGTGTATGAAATATAAAACCTTCTTTACCATCAAGAAATCCGAGTTTAAAGAAGTATCTATATATAAAGTACATCATTGGTCTAAGAAATAAAGGAACTTTAAAGTATATATTTTCTTTTAGCCACCTTTTTCTTTCTGTTTTATTACCAAAAAAATTTGCTACTGTATCAATCTCATGTATATTATGTTTCGCTATGAGAAACTCAACCGCTTCCCTTGTGGAATATCCATTATGCTTATCTGTCCATAACGATATATTTTCCTGTCTATCATAGTTAGATTCTATAACATCAATAGAAGAATTAACTACATTACCTTCTACTTTAATGTGCTCGTCCATCCATCTATCTTCCATAGCACCTTTAGACTTTTTATATACTCGTAAAAAATAGTTTGGATAAAATGCACCATGCTTAATAAAACGACCCATAAAATAAATTTTCATTTTTACATAGATACCATTTACACTATCATCTTCCATGATTTTTGCAAGTTCGTCGAAACCTTCCCTTGTCCATCTTTCATCTGCATCAATACGAAGAATCCATTCATTATTTATATCACAGTTTTTTATTGCCCATATAAATTGTTTTGCTTGATTAATGAATTTATTTTGATAGAATTTATTAGTATAATCTCTTGAAATTTTTTCAGTTTTATCATTAGAAATAGAGTCTACAATTATAATTTCATCTACATAGTTATTTATAGACTCCAAACAATTTTCTAGATTTCTTTCTTCATTATATGTTAGAACAATTGCAGTTATTGGTAATTTTTTCATTTTTTTTCCATTGTATTTTCATATAAATTCTTAAATTCTTGTGCTATATATTCCCAATCATATTTCATTGCAAGTTTTTTAGAATTTACTCTCATAATTTCTCTATCTTTTATTAATATAGTTAAAATTGCTTTTGTTGTATCACCTACACTATTTAAAACCCATTCTCCACAATCATAGTCTATTACTTCAGACCAAGGTGTTCCTGTACTCGCTACTATAGGTGTACCAGATGCTAAACTCTCTACATAGACATTTCCAAAGTTTTCATTATGTGAAGGAAGCACAAAAATATCAGCATTAGCTAAAAAGTCAATTTTATCTTTTCCAGATATAGCACCTATAAAAAAGACTTTACCTTCAAGTTTTAAACTTTTCACTTGCTCTTCTAGAATACTCTGTTCACCTTCATCACTGCCAGCTATCAAAAGCTTTGCATCCTTGTAGGTTTTTAATACTTTATAAAAAGAGTCTATAAGAATATCAAATCCTTTTTTCTTTTGTATTCTACCCATAGAAATGATTATTTTATCTACTGTTATATCTTGATCTATATACTTTTTCAAATACTCTTGTTTATTTAAAATATTTGAAGATTGAAATAAATCATACTCTATACCATTTGGTATAATCTTTACTTTAGCATTTGGAAATATAAGCAATATCTCATCTTTTTCTTGTTGTGCTGTTGCATGCCAAAGAGTATTTTTACTTAATGGCTTTATTAAGTTATTTAACCAGAACTGTTTAAAATTACTGCCATTATCAATACACCAACCACCTAGAGAACCTCTAGGAGAAAGAATGCTAGGTTTATTAAATAAGTTAACATATAATAATGATACTATCGTAGATATTCCAAATATAGACTGAATATGCACCACATCAGATTTTTTAATATCTTTCCAAATATTAAAGAATAGTGACAGAGATATTTTATTGATTATAGTCTCATTATAGTACTTAACCGAAAAATTATCTTCAAACTTTATATTTTTATTGATTTCTACATCAAGTCTTGTAGTCATATTTGCATTTGTTGTTGATACACTGATCTCAATATCATTCAGTTTCGCTAACTCTTCACATGTATGAAGTGTTGAAAATATTGGTCCACCATATATAGTTGCTGGATAAAATGATGGAATTATTAAATTAATTTTCATATTTCTCTCCTAAAATATTATAATCTATTCCTGAATATGCATAAGTACTACCTAATAATGTCCAAAAAACAAAAGCCATTAATGATCCAGATGCGAATAAATACCCTTCACCTAAAAAATGTATAAAAAAGAAAGTGAAAGAAGCAATTTTATATTGACTTACACTAGTTAATCGCATCCAAAACAACTTATTCATAAATGCTTTTAAAAAGAAATATAACATACTTATTGCACCAAATAAACCAGTCATAGATAGAATCATTAAATATGTAGAACCTGGTTCTATTTTTCCTTCTTTACTACCTTTTGATGCTGAAATCAATTTATCATCTTGAGAAGCAAATCCAACACCAAAGATTGGATTTGCTTTAAATTCTTTAATTCTATCATTCCATAAGAATTCACGAGTGTTTGTTAAACCTCTGTCTTGTATACTATTAATAATTTCATTATTTCCTTTTTTATTATACAAATTAGTCGAATTGATATTAAGTAAATAATATACTATAAATAACGGAAGAGTTATAACCATTATAATTTTTTTATATTTGAATTTTTTTAAAAATAATAATACTACTATAGATACAAATAAAGCAGCTAATGCACTTCTAGATGCTGCTAAAAGTACAGATATGAAATTAGTTATAAAAAACAATAAAAATATATATTTAATAATATATATTTTTGAAGAAAAAAAATTATATAGTGCATATAGAGCACCTAATGAAGCTATAGGTGCTAAAAGCATACTATGCATCATTATTCCGGTAAAGTGTCCTCTTCCAAGGTTTGGAAGAGCAAATATCCAATATAAGAAAGAAAGACTTCCTATCAGCATAAAAACATATAATGTTATATTAAATAATTTAATACGTAAATCTATTAATTTTGCATTATATAATAAAGGGCCAACTGCAGAAATCAAAATAATCCATGAAATTAATCTCTCTGGACCTCCGTATCTCACATCAGTTTCACTTAAAATCAAACTGATAATTGCGAATATAATAAATAATAACAACCTCCATTCTATTCTAAAGTCCTTAAATGAAATCATAATTATCATTATCAATGTAAAATATAATGACAGTTGCCAGACTATTGATGGCAACGATATAAATAAAGGTAGAATAGTCAACGGATATATTTCTGAAAACAACAATAGTACAATAAACACAATATAATTACTTTTTATGTATTTCATTTTAAAAATCAACTCCCCATTTTTTTAATGCATTTATAAATCTACCTACATTAACTTTTGGTGTAAATTTTTTTATAACTTCTTTAGAATTTTTTCCATGTATATCTATAAATTGTTTATTGTTAACATAATATTGCATTTTACTGACTAGTGCTTCTATATCTGAAGCCTCATATCTATATCCATTAAAATTATTTTCTATTATGTGATAAGCTGCTCCGGTCTGATTTGTTGCAATAATTGGTAAGCCAGCATATGCGGCTTCATTTAAAACTGCTCCCCACCCATCATATCTTGAAGGAAAAACAAAAACATCACTTTTGTCATATATATCGTGAATTTTGTTAAAAGGTACAATTCCTTTAAAAACTACTGATCGACTTATTCTAAGCTTTTTAACCAATAATAAGTACTTCCCATCTGAAGTATCTTGACCAACTAAATACAATTTTACATTTTTAACCTGCAGGTTTTTAAAAGCCAATAAAAGATCTTTAGTACCTTTCCTTTCAGATAACTGACCAACATATAAAAATATAATTTCATTTTTTTTATTAGTTTTTTCACTAGATATATTCTTTTTTAATTCACTTGTATAAAAAAGGTTCTCTATTTTTTGCTCACTAATACCCATTAATAAAAAGTCTTTTTTGGCAAGTTCTCCTTGTGCAAAACATCCTAATGCATATTTTTGAACTAATTTTCCATAATCTCTTTTTGTTAATAAAAATAAAGGTCGTAATAATTTAAATAAAAATACATTATAATTTAGTTTTTTTGCTAACCCTATTCCATATCTTTCACTCCAGTGAATCCACTTTACTTGTTCTTTTATTAACAAGGGAACTAAAGTTTTATTAAAGCTAAATCCATAACCCATTACTATATGAATTCGTTCCTTCCAGTCGGATATATTGTCAAGTGCTGTATCTAGAGACAACACTTTTAATTCATAGTCTTTATAATTTTCTTCGTTACTCCATCCTAACTTTATACGATTTTTATTTGTTTTATCAAAATAACAAACTTTTAAATCAATATATTGATGATTATATAATTCATCTAGAAATAAAGATTGATGTGCAGATTGAACATTTAACCAAAAACAAACTTTAATTTTTTTCATATTAAATCCATTGCAATGATTTATTATCATACAATTTTTTTTGTTTTGCTGGGTTTCCAGCAACAATACTGTAAGGTAATACATCTTTAGTTACAACTGATCCTGCAGCAACTATCGACTTTTCACCTATAGTAACTCCAGGTAATATAATAGTATTCATACCTACCCATGCTCCATCATTAATTATTATATTTTGGAATTTACCTTTACCTGCTGTATGTTTTCCAATCATATCTATTTCATGAGAACCAGTACTTATTGTTACTCTATGAGATATATCAACATTATTGCCAATAATAATTTTACTATCGTAAGAACCATTAAGTAATGTTTCATGACCTATAAATGTATCACTACCAATAGTTATATTTTTAGGACCAAATATTTGTACAGATGAAAATATTCTAGCTGTATTATCAATACTAAATCCTCTTAAATTTAATAATTTATTTTTTAAACGAAAAAATCTTGATTTTGGAAGTATTCTAAATATAAATATAAATATAATTGAAAAATTTCTCATCTTTAATTTCCTCTTATTTTTAAACTTAAAAATATAAATGTATTCATAATATAAAATACAAGAAAAGAATAAGCCAGTTTTTCAGCCCCATGATAATAATCTAAACTCATAAATATCCCCATAGACAAAGCACTAACCAATACAGATAACATCACATATGATGGTTTGGATATAGCTATAAAATATCTATTGTACACTGCTGCTGCTGAAAAAAACACTGCATTTATTGCCAATATACTTAAAATATTTGCTCCGCTTACATAATTTTCTCCATATATATACATTATCTCTTTTGAAAAATAAATAAATATAAAAGCTATAAAAGTTGAAATACATAAATTAACTGCTAAATTAAAATTAAAAATTTTATTTATATCTTCTTTTTGTGCAGAAATATTTTTTGCTAACATTGGTAATATAACACTTGTTGTTGCTCCTGTAATTATCATTATTATAGATAACCATTGATATGCAGCATCAAAAACTGCTATTTCTGTAAAGTTAGCATTTTCATTTACTATATAAACTCTTGCATACCAAAATGAAAAGCCATTAATTATTATTGTTATTAGTATTGGTACACTAAACAAAAGTAAACTTTTACTTTCTTTTATAACTTTTTTTATATCAAATTTAAAAATATTAAATTTATAATATTTTTTAAATTGTATGAATTTAATGATAAAATCTACAAAAAAATAAAATGATATTCCATAAATAGCTCCATATAATTTAAATTCATTAATAAATAAAATAATTATTGGAAATGATATAATTGAAGACACAATACTAGAAAATGCTATTACTTTGTATTTTTCTAAACCAGTAAGAATACTTTGTATAATTGAAGCAAGAGTTGTAGAGACTAATAATATACAACCTATATAAAGACCTATTATTAAATTTTCTTTGCCAATAAAAAATGTATTTACAATAAAACTAGATGAAACTAGTATTATAATAGATAAAAAAATAACCATAGTAATATTGATAATAAATAAACTAGAAATAACAGTTTGATAATTTTCTTTGTTAGAAACTTCTGCAACACGCTTAATCGCAGGTGAACCTTGCGAACCACTTATTATTCCTTCTATAGTGGATATAGTATTACGAATCATCATAAACTGACCAAATAAATCTTGTGTTAATATTCGAGCTGCAACTATATTAGCCATAAAAATTGCAAATTTTCCAACAGAATTTCCAATAAGAAGCCAAAGACTACTTGTAAGTATTTTTTTTAACATATATGTAAATTATCCATTATTTATAAAATTCTTTTTAGCTATTTCCAATAACAATTCCTTTATTATATTTTAGCAGTAGCTTTAACTGTTCTATTGCTATCTCATTAAGTTTTTCAAGTCTTACATTAGGGCGTAGATCTTGTTTTATAAACTCTGCATTTAAACTTTCTAAGTTTGCTAATACAACAAGTTGCTCTACCGATGAATAATCTCTTATATTTCCTTTCTTATCACCATTGTTTTCCTGCCACTGTTTAGCCGTCATTCCAAATAATGCTAAATTTAAAAGATCTGCTTCATTAGCATATATAAAACTTATTTTATTTTTTGCTATATTTGGCGGTATAAGATTATTTTTAATCGCATCTGTATGAATATGGTAGTTCATTTTAACAATACTTCTTTTTATATCCCAACCAATTTTTTGTTTTTCAATCTCATCATTTTTTAGTCGTTGAAACTCTTTAATAAGAAATAATTTAAACTCTGCACTAATCCAACTAGCAAATTCAAAAGCAATATCTTTATGAGCATATGTCCCACCATAACGCCCAGCTTTACTTATGATTCCTATGGCTTTTGTTGTACTTATCCACTGTTTTGGAGTTAAAATAAAACTATTAACTCCTGCTTGATTTTTAATTCCATCGAATTCGATGGAATTAAAATCTGCATTATTAATTCTCTCCCATAAACCTAAAAATTCAATGGTATCTTTAGATCGCATCCAGTTTTGTAAGATATAATCACTTCTTTTACTGTCCTTATATCGTGCAATATCAGTTAAAGATAAATAATCCTCTCTATTTACTTGATTTATTTTAACATTTGTATTTTCAACTATAATATTATTCTTCATGTTATTGCTCTTCTAAGTCTTTAACTACTTTAGAGTAAAAGAACTCATCTTCTTGCATAGCAGATACTCTAAAGTTATCACTTTCTATTAGTAGTATGTTTTTAGTTTTTAGCATATCTGTCCATATAGTCTAATGTGTTATGTATGATATCTATCAATTTTGAAGTATACTCAAGTACCTCTTCAAACATCTCGGTCAGTTCATCTTCGATGTACTCATGAACAATGCTGTTTCGGACATCTTTCATGATTCTCAATTCATCTACATCTTCAAAAAGTCCCCTTTTATGAGCATTGTTAACAATATCAACAAGTGTCCCTTGATTTTCAAACTCATACTCATCAAGTGTCCTAAAAATCTTTCTGATTAAAAAGTCTATACTGCTACTGTATCTACTACATAAAGTTTCAAATTTTCCGAACTCTTCTATACTATACTCTTTTTTAACACCGATTATTTTACATTCATCATAGGAAATATCGATCCAAAAAAGTTGTTTTTTAAGAAGTTCTTTGTCTTGTAAAAGTTTTTCTTTCATCATAGTAAAATAGCCTTCTTAAAGATGTGCTTCACAAAAGGAGTCTCAAAGTTACCATTATCTAAAACTACATCCAGCTTTTGCTCTCCAAAGTGCTTAAAAAAGTCTATCTTTAAAAGTCGCAAGTCTTTTTTCTTTAATGTGTTATCTATCACTAAAAGGTCAATATCTCCACCTTTTTTACTATCATCAACACGACTTCCAAAAAGGTAGAGTTTTGCATCACAAGATAAAGTGTAAAGTTTTCTCTTTAGTACTTCAACTTCATCACTACTAAGTCTCATTTTCTCTCCCTCTTTTTTATTAAATTATATCAAAAATTTCACAACTAACTAAAGTTAGCTATCGCTATTAAAAATATCACGAGTATAAACTTTTGTTTGAACATCAAGTAGCTTTTCACTTAGTCTATTTGCCACTATGACATCTGACATTTGTTTAAACTCTTTTAAATCTTTTATC
>Ga0256837_1002016_pt1 | contig 13159 bp, 12 predicted proteins | sample 4562384metaG_FD_185976 | JGI IMG/M metagenome (GOLD analysis project Ga0256837, IMG submission 185976) | Hydrothermal vent microbial communities from Guaymas Basin, Mexico - 4561-384 | ecosystem: Environmental > Aquatic > Marine > Hydrothermal vents | place: Mexico: Guaymas Basin | collected... | reverse complement strand
ATACATATACGGTGCGGTAACAGGTCAGGAAGAAGCTCTTTAATTTAGGAATATAATTTGCTTAGGCTCCTAAAAAGGAGTCTAATGCAAATACATTCTTTAAACTCAAATCACAACATCAATTCGAATATCTTCAATTTAGCTAATATTAACCAAAATCTTCAACAAAATGAAAAACAGATTTTAAGAAAAGCACTAATGCAGATTCCGTCAAAAGAGCTGCCAAAAATACTTCAAAAAATAAAACAAATTCCTGTTGATGAACATTACTTAAAAAACATAATCAACATGATAGAACAAGAAAAAAGATTTCACAAAGAAGGTTTTGAAATATATGCGTAAATTAATCAAATATATGATTACCGATCCGAAGTATACTTTAGAAGAAATCAAAAACGCCGTTTTAAAACATAAACCCGATTTTGTCTGTTACAGAAACAAAAAATATTTTAACAGACAGGAGATTACCGACTTTGCGGATTTTGCAAAAAAACATTCAAAAATTTTCATCAATTACGATTCATTAAATAATGATTTTACGTTATTATCCATTTTTGACGGCATTCATTTACCCTCTTCACAAATATCAAAAATCAATATATTTAAAAATAAAACAATCATCGTTTCCACACACAACGAAAAAGAAGTGTTACAAGCGGCAAATGCCGATTTTATAACTTTTTCCCCAGTATTTAATTCAAAAGGAAGAAAAGGCTTAGGCATTGAAAAATTAAATAAAATCTGCGAACTGCACAGTAATGTCTTTGCACTTGGAGGAATTGTAAGCGAAAAAGAAGTGGAAGAAATAAAAAAATCCGAAGCCGTAGGGTTTGCAAGTATAAGATATTTTTTTACATAATTTTATGAAGTTCGTTTCCGGTTTCCATCCACTTTTTCAGCTTATCCCACTCCTCTTTTTCAATCATTTCCTTTGCTTTTTTAAGTTCGCTTTTAAAAGCTTCAACCGAATCTAAAAGATTTTTTTTATTTTCTTTAAAAATATCTCCCCACATATGTGCGTTACTTTTAGCCAAGCGGCTCATATCCCTAAACCCTCCCGCGGCCAATGTTACGATATGTTCTTTGTCTTCCTGTTTTAAAACTGCATTTGCAATAGAAAAGCTTACGATATGAGGCATATGTGAAATAAAAGCGGCATGTCTGTCATGTTCTTTTGAATCCATATATTTTACTTTCATTTTAAGCTTTTTGAAAATTCCTATCGCACGCTCTTTTTGCATTTCACCGCTTTGCTCGATATTGCAAACCACCATTATTTTATTTTCATACAAATCAGCTATTGCCGCCATCGGTCCGGAATATTCCGTCCCCGCCATAGGATGGGAAGCCACAAGGTTTTTTCTTATGTTTTTTGGACATTCATTTATAATACTTTCTTTTGTGGAACCGAAATCAATAATGGTGCACTCTTTTTTTAAATTCATCTCGGAAAGCGTCTGCAGCGCCGAAATTATACCTCTGATAGGAATAGCCAAAATTATAACGTCCGCCTTTTCCAAATCTTTAAACTCGCCGATTTTATCGACAAGCCCAAGATTTAGAGCTTCTCTTTTATGATTTTCATTATGGTCGATTCCGATAATCTGACTAAAATATCCCCTCATTGCAAGACCGAAACTTCCTCCCATTAAACCCAGACCCACAATACCGCAAATCATGACACCTCTTTTTTTGCGTAATTATACTAAATTGTCAAATTCCCTTACCATGTATGTATTTTTTCATATACAGCCATTTATCCTCAGTTCTTTTTTGGTATAATTGCCGTTATTATTACAACAAGGGGTATTATGAAAAAAGTAGTGCTGTTTCTTCCGCTTATTTTATTTGCACAAATTGACAAAATCGAATACAAAGGGCTTTTACACATATCACCTGTTACGGCCAACAGTTTAATTTATATAAACAAAGGTGATGATTTTGATATAGAAAAAATTGACAAAAGCATAAAAAAATTATACGAAACCGGTTATTTTCAAACTATTAAAGCCGTTAAAAAAAACAATACCTTAATATTTGAATGTATAGAAAAACCGACAATTTTACAAATAACATTTGAAAATTTATCGGAAGATTTAAAAAAACTTTTAAAAGAGAGGGGTTACTTACCTAAAAAAGGTGAAATTTTATCCGAAGAAAAACTTGACAACATAAAAGAATTTATAAAATCATATTATCTTTCAAAAGGTTATTTTAACACAGTCGTAAATATTGAGAAAAATTTTATATCCCCTACCTCTGTCAAGCTAACCATTTCAATAAAAAAAGGGGAAGAACTTACAATTAAAGACGTAAAATTCTTCGGTGCCGAAAAGCTCTCAAAAGACGAGCTGTTAGATAAAATTGAAAACAGACCGAGAACGTTTTGGAGTTTTTTACCTTTTGCAAACAGTGGAAAATTAAATATTTATAAATTAATTTCAGACAGACAAGCGCTTCAAAACTGCTATCTTAATTTAGGTTTTATGGACGCTTATGTAAGTGACCCTTTGGCAAAATCAAACTTTGACAATTACAGCGCCGCGATAGATTATTCAATTCATGAGGGCGTAAGATATATAGTCAAAAAAATAAACATAGACTATCCGAAAAATATTAAAGTCACACTGCCTGAACTTAATTTAAAAACCGACAAATATTTTAACGTATCCGCACTCAGGGAAGATATGAAAAATATCCAGCACGCTTTTGCAGACGAAGGATACGCTTATGCGAAAGTATATCCGGATATTAAAAAAGACGGTTCAAATGCATATATTACATATAAAGTGATCCCGGGTGAAATAGTTTATATAAGAAACGTAATTATAAAAGGAAACACAAAAACATTAGACAGGGTTATAAGAAGAAACGTTTATTTGGCTCCCGGGGATAAATTTTCATACAGGGATTTAACCGATTCAAAAAACGCGCTTCAAAGAAGCGGTTATTTGGAAGATGTAAAAATCGAACAAAAAAAAGTTTCTTCAAATAAAATAGATTTGATTGTAAATGTAAAAGAAGGTTTAAGCGGCTCTCTTAAAGCCGGAATCAGTTACGGAAGTTATTCTAAACTTGGCTTTAACTTTTCAATTACCGAAAGAAACGTATTCGGAAGCGGACAAAGCGTAAATGCTTCGATGGACACTTCAAGTAAAGATAAAACCTACAGATTTTCATTGTACAACCCCCGTATTTTTGACAGTAAGTATTCTTTTAACACATCTGTTTTTAACAGGGAATTTGAAGGAATATCTTATACCTCAAAAGAAAAAGGTTTCACCGTAGGTATCGGTAAAAAACTCTCAAGATATCTAGGTGCAAACGTTACATACGGATTTACGAAAACAAAACTCAGCGATTATGACGTAAGTGAAGATTATTTAAAGTCTCACAGTACCAAAAGTTATATAGTGGCATCGCTTAATTATAACACGACTGATAACTACTTTTTCCCGACCACAGGTCACAAAGCCTCAATATCAGCACAATTTGCAGGACTTGGAGGAGATGAAAAATTTATAAAAACAGTGGCGAATTATAAATATTTTTATCCGTTAAAAGGAAAAACTTACGAAACCTATGCCGTATTAAAATATAAAGTTAAAGCCGGCGTTATCACGGATAACGGATATCTGCCCATTAACGAAAAATTTTATCTGGGCGGTATCGGAAGTGTCAGAGGATTTAGCTCATATTCAATTTCTCCGGTTGATGATGAGGGAAATGAAATCGGAGGTAAATACGAACTAATCATGGGACCTGAAATTTCTACGCCTATCAGTCTTAAAAACAAACTCTGGGCAAGCGGATTTATAGATTACGGGGCAGTGGGGGAAGACGGACTGGATATATCAAGAAGTTCTATTGGTGTATCGATTGACTGGGTTACAGCTATGGGACCTATCAGCTTTGTATGGGCATGGCCTATCAAAACCGAAGACGGGGATGATACAAGAAAATTCGAATTTAGTTTCGGAGCAAGTTTTTAAATTTGTTATTTGTGTATTGGGAATTTGTAATTGAATGTTAAGTTCAGATAGATTTAGTTAAAGTTTCACATTTTCCTATTTTCATCCTTCTCCCTTCCCCTTCCCCTTTACCCTTTTATGATATATGATCTGAATCCGTTTATGCTGTGAAAAACAATTTTTCCATATTTTTTAGCATAAATTTTTATAAGCATTTGCTGAAGTGATGGCATAATTGAAGGCATAAACCATGCATCGTTGCTTAAAGCCACTACGTAATTTGGCTTAAGTTTATACAGATCTTCCACCGTAGCTTCATAACATACAGCATTAATAAATTTATAGCCTTTTATTTCAAACATACCGAATTTGTCACTTGTCATATAATCGCTCGCCCCTGCGAAAAAAAGATTGTTAATCTCTTTTTGAAAAAACGGAAGCGGTATATATTCCCCAAACGGCACCAATACATGTTTATCAAGGATTTTTATTTTCCCTTTTTCAAATACATAGGTTGAGTTATAATATTTTGAATCTTTCACATGTAAAGCACCGGTAATTATGGTGATTTTTTTAGAAAGAGCTTTTAATTTATCCATTAAATTTTTATGTGCGTTTAAAAAAAGCGGAAAAGCGCTCTCGGGCAGAATAACCACGTCTTTTTTGAGATTAATCGCTTTATTTATTATCAAAAAATTGTTTTTTATCTCATAAGGAATAAAACTTTTTTCCCATTTTTTATCCTGAGGTATCATGGTGTATGAAACATAAATATCTATTTTAGGGGGTGTTGGAAGCGATGATTTAAAAAATAAAGCGATGACTAAAACAACAATACAAAACCATTTCAATTCTTTATAAAAAACAATGCTAAACGTTACTAAAAACAAAACCGTTTTTGAAACGTCAAAAACAGTGTTTATCAGCAAAACCTCCGGCTTAAACCAGTCAAAAGTAAAAGGGGCGAGATAATCAAATCCGAAAGTAAACACAATAACCAGAAAAAACTTGGCTAAATATAAATTCTTCCGGATAAAAAAACCGTAAATCTTAAAAATCATCCAAAAAATCAAACCGTAAAACAAAGCGACCAATATATCCGCAACGGGTATCATCCAGCTTAAATTATAGTACCTAAAACTGAGTCCGATCCACCAAAACCAAAAAAGCCCTGTTAAAAAACCGCTTCCAAACCAATTATGTTTGGAATGGAAAAGATAATAAAAAGCTAAAAACATATCGACAGTAAACAAAATTTTAATTAAAAAATCATTTTCAATTTCAAATACAAGCAATAAGTAATTAAAATATACCGGCAACGAGAAAAAAATTGCTAACTTCAGAGAATTTGTGTTAAAATTCTTTTTAAAAAAGGACTCACATGAATTTCTTATACGCACAAGCACCTCAGGCAGGACAACCTTCACTTTTGGCATCTTTACTTCCTCTGATAATTTTATTTGCGATTTTTTATTTTCTTGTAATTCTACCACAACAAAGACAGGCAAAAAAACATAAACAAATGGTGGAAGAACTTAAAAAAGGTGATAAAATCATTACAACAGGCGGAATCATTGCCGAAGTTGTGAAAAACGAGCCTGATTTTCTAAAAATTAAAATAAACGACAATGTTGAAGTAAAACTTGATAAAAGTGCGGTAGCAAGAAAGCTAAATGATGAAAAAGCTTAATTACAGATTAGTTATATTCATATTAGCTGCACTTTTCGGGATTGCTTTTACAATCCCGTCTTTTATCAATAAAGAACCCAAAATCAATCTCGGGCTGGATTTGCAGGGCGGTATGTATTTAGTTTTAGGTGTAAAGGGCGACGAAGCCGTAAAAAGCAAGATCAAAACTATAGCATCTACAATTAAATACATAACCGATAAAAAAGAACTTTTTATCGATAACTTAAAAACAAAAAACAACTCAGTGACTTTTGAACTGATAGACAAAGACGATGTCGCCAAATTAGACAAAGAGCTTAAAGTGTTAAAAGGCGTAAATATACAAAAAACACCTAAAAAAAGCTCCGTTGAATACAAAATAACACTGACGCCTCAGGAAATAATAAAAACAAAAGATGACGCACTTAATCAGGCTATACAGACAATAAGAAGCAGACTTGACGCATTCGGACTGGCTGAACCCACCGTTACAAAACAGGGAAAAGACAAAATCCTTGTAGAACTTCCGGGTATCAAAACACCAAAAGAACAGCACAGCGTTCAGCAGTTAATATCAACATCCGCACATCTTGAACTGTATGCGGTTGATGAAGAACACAAAGCTCTAACTCAAAAAGACGCTGAAAAATACGGAGATATTTTACTTCCGGGAAAAGACAGCCCGGAGAGAAAATATTTATTAAAAACACCGCCAGTATTAGATGGCAGCATGATTACGGATGCAACGGTCGGATTTACCCAAAAAACGAACCAGCCGGCAATTTTCTTTACGTTAAATTCCCAGGGTGCTCAGATATTCGGTGATTTTACAGGTAAAAACGTTGGAAAAAGACTTGCCATCGTTGTAGACAATAAAGTATATTCCGCACCTGTAATTCAGGAAAGAATCGGCGGCGGAAGCGGACAGATAACCGTAGGGACTCCCGAAGAAGCCCACGTCCTCGCTATCGCGCTTAGAAGCGGATCACTACCGGCTCCTGTTATGCTTCTTGAAAAAAGAAGCGTCGGAGCAAGCCTCGGTGCCGATTCAATCAGACAGTCTTTAATAGCTTTAATTACGGGATTTGTACTGGTTGTAATTTTTATGGCATGGTATTACGGACTTGCTGGTATTGTAGCCGATATAGCACTTATAGTAAACCTCTTTTTGATTATTGCCATTATGGCGCTTTTCGGTGCGACACTTACACTTCCCGGAATGGCAGGTATTGTCCTGACTGTCGGTATGGCGGTTGATGCCAACGTTATTATAAATGAACGTATAAGAGAGCTTATAAAAGAAGGTAAATCTATAAAAGTAGCGATTGAAGGCGGATATAAAAACGCAATGAGCGCAATTTTAGACGCAAACATAACAACGTTGATAGCAGCACTTGCACTGTTTGCATACGGAACCGGAACCATTAAAGGCTTTGCAATCACAATGGCAATAGGTATTATGGCAAGTATGCTTACGGCAATACTCGGAACACACGGAATATGGGAATATCTGCTTGCAAGCGGTAAAAAAATTACACCAAAATCTTTTGGTATGAAGGTTTAATATGGAACTCTTTAGAGACAATAAAATATATGATCTGATGAGTAAAAGAAATATTTTTATTTCCGTTTCTTTAATACTTATCGTCTTAAGCCTTTTTTCAATATTTACAAAAGGTTTTAACTGGGGAATCGACTTTCAAGGCGGTGTCGAGGTTCAGGTAAAATTTGATAAAAAAGCGGATATCGGTGAAATAAGAAAACTTATTTCCAAAAAATACAAAGGTGCGAACATAACAACTTTTGGGAATGAAAACGAAGTTTTAATAAGACTAAACGTGCAAAACGCTTCGACAGACGTTCAAAACGACATAGGTCATCAAATTTCCGAAATTTTAAAGCCCCTTGGAAAAATAGATATAAGAAGAGTTGATATAGTGGGTGCAAAAGTCGGAAACGAACTGAAAGAAAAAGGTCTTCAGGCGTTTATATTTTCTATTATAGGTATTTTAATTTACGTGGCGTTCAGATTTGAATGGCGTTTTGCCGTCGCTTCCGTTTTGGCGCTTTTCCACGACACCATTATTTCACTTGGAGCCGTCAGTTTTTTTCATGTTGAAGTAAATCTTGACGTACTTGCGGCAATCCTGACACTTATGGGATATTCCCTCAACGACACAATCGTAGTATTCGACAGAATCAGAGAACAGGTAAGGGATTCTAAAATCAGGGATTTGGCTCTTTTAATAAATGAAGCGGTATCTAAAACGCTCAGCAGAACGGTTTTAACTTCACTGACAACATTCTTTGTCGTATTAACGCTTTATCTGTTTGGCGGGGAAATTATAAAACCGTTCAGCTTTACACTGCTGGTAGGTATTATCGTAGGTACATACAGTTCAATCTTTATAGCATCACCTCTTCTTATCTGGATGGGATTCAAAATTGACGATTACAGAAAAAGACTTGCCGAAAAAGAGAAAAAAAGAAAAGAAAAAGAAAAATTAAGACAAATGTACCAGGGAGGAGTTGTATAAAAATGGAAAATTACTCAATGGAAAATGTAATATTCATTGTACAATTTCCATTTTACATTTTACATTAAAGGATAATTATGGATTGGGGAAAAGTAATTTACGTCTTCTTTCAGCTGATGAGCTTAACAAGTGTAGCGGGGTTTTTATACGATCACAATAAAGTTGCTTTATTTATCGCTCTGAGTTTAAACCTTATTTCTACAGTACTTAAAATAGGTGTTAAAAACATACTTGCAGCCGAACTGTTCGCAGCGAGTCTTGTAGCTGATTTGCATTTGATACCGGCGTTTATATATTTGGAAATAAAGAATGATTTAACAGCCGCATACGCAATGGCAATCGGTGCTGTTATAGCAAATATTGTTACCTTGATTTTAAGTTTTATAGAACTTACAAAAACAAAATCGGACTGGGATTAATTTATAGGAGGTATAATGAGAGAATACAAACCGTCAAACATCGAAAAAAAATGGCAGGATAAATGGGAAAATGAAAAAGCGTTTGAGCCGAAAAACGACTATACACTTCCGAAAAAATACATACTGAGTATGTTTCCGTATCCAAGCGGAAGAATCCACATGGGGCATGTGAGAAACTACTCTATCGGTGACGCAATAGCCAGATATTACAGAAAAAAAGGTTTTAACGTTTTACACCCTATCGGATGGGACAGCTTCGGTATGCCTGCGGAAAATGCGGCCATCAAACACAAAACACATCCTAAAAAATGGACTTACGAAAATATCGATTATATGAGAAAAGAGCTTAAACACCTAGGACTTTCATTCAGCAAAGAAAGGGAATTTGCAACAAGCGACCCGGAATATTCAAGATGGGAGCAGGAATTTATTATCAAAATGTATGAAAACGGGCTGCTTGAAAGAAGAACCCAAAAAGTAAACTGGTGCGAAACATGCCACACCGTTCTTGCAAACGAGCAGGTAATTGACGGATGCTGCTGGAGATGCGACAATCCCATCGAAATAAAAGAACTTCCGGGATGGTACATTAAAATTACAAAATACGCAGACGAACTTCTTGAAGACATTGATACGAAGCTGAAAGGAAACTGGCCGGACAGAGTACTTACGATGCAGAAAAACTGGATCGGAAAATCAACCGGGCTTAAATTCAAATTCAGCCTCTCACGTGAAAGCAAAGAAAAACTCAATAATAAATTCGACGGATATGAAGTATTCACAACACGCCCGGACACAATTTACGGCGTAACATACTCAGCCCTGGCACCAGAACATCCGATAGTTGATTATATGCTTGAAAACAAACTGTTTGACGAAAACACCGAAAAAAAAGTACGCCACATAAGAAGCATTCTTCCAAAAGAGAGACAATCTATGGACAAAGACGGCGTATATCTCGGAATCGACGTAGTCCATCCTCTTACAGGCGAGAAAGTACCTGTATGGCTTGCGAATTTTGTACTTGTCGAATACGGTAGCGGTGCCGTTATGGCTGTTCCGGCTCATGACGAGAGGGATTTCGAGTTTGCAAAAAAATTCAATCTTCCTATTAAATGGGTTATTAAACCGGCTGAAGGTGAAATTAACGAAAATGAAGCATACACGGGTGAAGGTATTTTAATAAACAGCGGTGAATTTACCGGAATGAAAAACACCGAAGCAAAAGAAGCCATTATTAAAAAAATGGAAAAACTAGGAATAGGTAAAAAAGAAATAAATTACAGACTCAGAGACTGGGGAATCAGCCGCCAGAGATACTGGGGCGCACCTCTTCCCTTTATCAAATGTCCGAACTGCGGAATTGTTCCGGAAAAAATCGAGAATCTTCCTGTAACGCTCCCTGAAGATGTTGAAATAACAGGAAGCGGAAACCCTCTTGAAATACATCCTACATGGAAACATACGACATGTCCAAAATGTGGAAGCAATGCTGAACGCGAAACTGACACTATGGATACATTCGTTCAAAGCAGCTGGTATCAGTTCAGATTTACGACAGATTTTCACAAATATAAAGACGTACCTTTCAGAAAAGAAGACGAGCAATACTGGATGCCGGTTGATCAATATATCGGCGGTATAGAACACGCCATATTACATCTGCTGTATGCCAGATTCTTTACAAAGGCTTTAAGAGATTTAGGATATGTAAGTGTGGACGAACCGTTTGCCAAACTTTTAACACAGGGTATGGTACTCAAAGACGGAAGCAAAATGAGCAAAAGTAAAGGAAACGTTGTAGACCCTGATGAAATAGTCGCAAAATACGGTGCGGATACGGCAAGGCTTTTCATACTCTTTGCAGCACCGCCTGAGCAGGAACTTGAATGGAGCGATTCAGCCGTTGAAGGAGCGTTCAGATTTATCAACAGACTGTACTTAAACGCCGAAAAAGCCTATAAAACCGATACAATTCCCGTAATCGACTCTTCAAAACTCACAAAAGAGGAAAAAGAGGCAAGAAGAAAAGTATACGAAACCCTAAAAAGAAGTGAAGAAACATACGAAAAAACATTCGCTTTCAATACTCTTATAGCAAGTGCCATGGAAGCTTTAAACGCACTTAATAAAATTAACAACAAAGACGTGTTCACAGAAGGATACTGGATAATTTTAAACGTTTTAGAACCGATAATCCCTCACGTAACCAGCGAGCTTAGCGAAGAACTATTTAACAGAAACAATTTTGAACCTATCAAAATAGACGAAAACGCTCTTAAAAAAGACGAAATTAACTATCCTGTCAGTGTAAACGGTAAAAAAAGAGCGGAAATCAGCGTAAGTGCCGACGCTTCTAAAGATGAAGTACTGACTCAGGCAAAAGAAGCGGTTAAAAAATATATCGACGGTAAAGAAATAATAAAAGAGATTTTCGTTCCGGGAAGAATAGTCAACATCGTCGTTAAAGGATAAATGTGAAAAAAATCTTTAATACTCTCTTTTTTCTTTTCATTTTTAACTTTTCTTTTCTCACTTTATCCGGCTGCGGTTATAAACCAAGTTCGGTATATCAAAATAAAATAATAGGAAACGACATTCAGGCTGTGGTTGAAATTTCTCCCGAAACGCCAAAAAAAAGCGCTTTTTTAAAAGATGCGCTGAACGAAGCGGTTTATACCGTTTTCGGTGCCGAGTTAACCGATAAAAATCCAAACACAAAAATTTATCTTTCAATAGACTCATCTTCTTTAACCCCCCTTGATTATGATGAAAACGGATTTCCGATTCTTTACAGAAGTGAGGTAACTTTAAAAGCGAAAATTATAGATAAATTTTCAAAAACACATCATTATACCGTTAGCGGCAATTATGATTTTGCAGTTTCCGCCAACAGTATTATAAATGACCAGTTGAAATTCAATTCTTTCAAACAGGCGTCAATAAACGCACTAAACAAATTATTAGCGGAAATAACAAAAGACGGAGTTAAACATGACAATTAAGGATATTGCAAAAAAAGCACTGGCACATTTCAAACAAAGCGGTTACGTATTTACACCCGACGAATACAAAAAAGTGTTCTGTAAAGAGGCGAAAAAAGCAAAAGTCATAATAAAAGACTGCAATAAAGTTGCGGAATACATTACAAAACTTGATAAAAAATACCAGTTAATCGCCAAAAACTATAACATAAAAAACCTTGACGAACTGATTGTGTTTTTAATCAATTACCTCAACCGTGAAGACGCAAGCAGAGAAAAGGAAAAACTTGAAAATCTGTTTATATATACAAAAAGAGCACTTGACGTAATCGCCGTACTGCCTATTGTGAAATCAAAAACAATAGCAATCAAACACCTTGATTTCATAAAACCGCATATGGAAAAAGAAGAATTTGACAAATTAAGAACCGAATGGTTTGAATTTATAAGTGAATTTGATCCGTCCGTAGTTAAAAAAGGTGCAATGGTAGCAGGAATTAAAAGTGAAGATGCTTTGGAAGTTATTGACGCACTGATTAAAAAATTTGAAGAAAATCCGAATTTGGAATTTTTAGTTGATTCGTTAATATACACCCTAACCCCAAGTTACGCGCCGTTTATGAGTAACGAAATAGCCGTCCTTAAAAAACAGATAAAAGAAAACTCCTCTTTTATACTGAGTCGTGCATTTGCCGAAGATTTAAAAATTTTAACACAAAAAAGAATCAGACTGGATAAAGAAGAATTAAAAAGAAAATTAAAAGACATTGATCAAATTGCTGAAAGACTGTCTATTAAAATTTTAAGAATTCTTGAAAAAACCGACGGATCGTCCCAGGAAATAAAAAACATTACCGTAGAACTTCAAAACTGGCGCAAAGACGACGGTGATTTTGAAACGATTAAAGAGAAACTTTTAACCATTGCGACATCGATAGATAAAGAGTTAAACCACTTTTCTCAAGAAATGAGAAAAGAAGACGAAGAAATCGAAAAACTAAGGCAAAAAGTACATTTTCTGGAAGGAAAACTAAAACAGTTAAGCAAAGAGGTCAAAACGGACTTTTTAACCGATATTGCAAACAAAAAAGCCGTAATGGACGAACTTAAAAAACAAGAATCCATTTACACCAGATACGGTACTAATTATTCCATAGTGTTTTTCGATATAGACCATTTTAAAAACATAAACGACACATACGGTCACGACGCAGGGGATGTCATACTGAAATCACTGGGACTGTTGTTTAAAAGATACGCAAGAGATATAGACATGATCGGACGTTTCGGAGGTGAGGAATTTGTGGCAATCCTTCCCAATACGGACAAAGAAGGAGCATATAAGTTTGCCGAAAAATTAAGACAGATTATCCAAAAAACAAAATTTATGTATAAAAACACACGAATCAACGTAACCGTATCCGGCGGTGTTGCAAGCAGAAACGAAACAAATTCGGGCGAAGAAACGTTAAAACTTGCAGATGAAAGATTATATCTTGCTAAACGCTCCGGAAGAAATAAAATATGCGCAGATAATAAATGCAATTAAAAAGTTAAAAATGAAAAATGAAAAGTTCAG
>Ga0256837_1002015_pt1 | contig 13164 bp, 11 predicted proteins | sample 4562384metaG_FD_185976 | JGI IMG/M metagenome (GOLD analysis project Ga0256837, IMG submission 185976) | Hydrothermal vent microbial communities from Guaymas Basin, Mexico - 4561-384 | ecosystem: Environmental > Aquatic > Marine > Hydrothermal vents | place: Mexico: Guaymas Basin | collected... | reverse complement strand
TTATTTTAATAAAGACTTAACTATACTTCTAGCAGCTTCACGACCATCATAAGCAGCAGTTACAACTAAATCAGCTCCACGGAAACAATCTCCACCAGCATAGATGCCAGATGTTGTAGTTTCGTGTGTGTCTTCATTAATTACAACTCCACCCCAAGCATTAGTTTCTATACCATTTTCTGCTAAAAATGATGGGATTTCAGGGTCAAAACCTAAAGACATGATAACTACATCAGCATTGATTCTAGTTTCACTCCCTTTAATCTCTTCCATCTTTTGACGACCAGACTCATCTTTTGCACCAAGTTTAGTGTTTACATACTCAACAGCGATAGCATTAGAGTTATCATCAAGAATCACTTTTTTAGGAGATGATAAAAATGAAAAGTCAACACCCTCTTCCATAGCATTTTTGTACTCTTTTTTAGACCCTGGCATATTTTTCTCATCTCTTCTATAAAGACAAGTTACATTTTTTGCACCCTCTCTTTTAGCAGTACGAAGACAATCCATAGCAGTATCACCACCACCAATAACCACAACATTTAAGTCTTTAAAATCAAACTTTTTATCGTAAGAAGTTTTAAATCTTTTCTTTTGAATAGCAGTTAGATAGTCCATAGCATCATATACATTTGAAGCATTCTCGCCAACTAAAGATGCTCTTTTTGCTTTAGTAGCACCAACACCAACAAAGATAGCATCATGAGTTTTTTCAATATCTTCAAAAGTTATATCTTGACCAACTTCACAGTTAAGAACTAACTCCATACCAGCATCAGTTAAAAACTTAACTCGTCTTTCAACTATCTTTTTATCTAGTTTAAAGTTAGGGATACCATAAGTTAAAAGTCCACCTGCTCTATCTGCTCTTTCATACATAGTTACTGCAATTCCAGAACGAAGAAGATAAGTAGCACAACTAAGACCTGCAGGTCCACTACCTATAATAGCTACTTTTTTATCTGTAGTTATACCTGGAAATTCAGGTGCAAAACCAGCTTTGAAACCCTCTTCTGTTATGTGTGTTTCAACTGAACCTATAGTGATAGCACCGTGACCATCATTTAGAGTACAATCACCCTCACAAAGTTTGTCATGTGGACAAACACGACCCATAACCTCTGGAAAAGGTGATGGCTCATTTGAAAGTTTAAATGCAAACTCTAAATCTTTTTCACTTACAGACTTTAACCATTGTGGTATGTAGTTATGAAGTGGACATTTGTTTAAACAAAATGGATCACCACATTGGATACATCTATCGGCTTGAGTAGAAGCATCATCTTTATCGAACACTTCATAAATCTCACCAAAATCTTTTGTTCTCTCAACCACAAGTCTTTTTGTTGGTTCTAATCTCTCTGTTGTTAAATATTCTCTCATGATTAGTCTCCTTTTTCTACATTTAATGGTAATTTTGTTAAGTTTTTAGGTTTAACTAACCAGAAGTTTCTTACCTCTATTCTAAAATTATCAAGTAGTTCTTTTGCTTTTTTACTTTCAGTCTCAACAAGATAATCTTTAAGTAATCTTTTTAAGTAGTGTCTAGCTTCATCACCCTCATCAGTATCGATTCTGATAGAATCAACTAACTCACGGTTTACATTTTCAATAAATGAATGATTTTTATCATATACAAAAGAGATACCACCAGTCATACCAGCACCAAAATTTATCCCTGTTTCACCAAGAATTACAACTACACCACCTGTCATATACTCACAAGCATTGTCCCCTGTTCCCTCAACGATAGCTAAAGCACCTGAGTTTCTAACAGCAAATCTTTCACCAACTGAACCTGAAACATAAAGCTTACCACCAGTTGCACCATAAAGACAAGTGTTACCACCAGCTGAGAACTCTTCACCCTCGTTTTTAGAAGTGATGATGATTTTACCACCGTGCATACCTTTTCCAAGGTAGTCATTTGCAACACCATCAAGATATATAGAAACACCATTGATTAAGAATGCACCAAGAGCTTGACCTGCTATACCTGTAAGGTTGATTTTAATAGTGTCAGGTTTAAGTCCTGCATCTCCATAGTATTGAGCGATTTCACCACTTACTCTTGCACCAAAACTTCTGTTAAGGTTACAAATATCTCTTGTAATTCTTATAGGGTGTTCAGGATGCTGAATAGCACTCATAGCTTCTTTTACAACATCTATCTCAAACTGATTATTATCAAATGGATGGTTAAATGGTTGTTGATGAGTATCTACACCATCTTCTTTATGTAGCACTGCTGAGAAATCAAATTTCTTAGCAAACTCATCATCTTTAACAGATAAAATTTCACTTTTACCTATCATCTCTTCCATCGTTTTAAAACCTAATTCAGCCATGATACTTCTAACATCTTCAGCTAAAAGTGTAAAGTAGTTTATAACTTGATCAACATGACCCTTAAAGAACTCTTCTCTAAGTTTTTCATTTTGAGTTGCAATTCCTACTGAACATTTATTTACATGACAAATTCTAAGCATTTTACAACCAACAATAGTTAAAACACCAGTACCAAATGCAAAAGACTCAGCACCTAAAAGTGCAGCTTTAACAACATCTAAACCTGATTTTAAACCACCATCAGCTTGAAGTTCAACCATACTACGAAGGTTATTTGCTTTTAGAGAGTTATGAGCTTCAGCAAGTCCAAGTTCCCAAGGATTACCAGCAAATTTTATAGATGTAAGTGGTGCAGCACCAGTTCCACCATCACCACCAGAGATGATGATTTTATCTGCATAAGCTTTTGCAACACCAGATGCAATAGTACCAACACCAACAGTTGAAACAAGTTTCACAGCTACACGAGCCTTAGGGTTTACTTGTTTCATATCGAAGATAAGTTGTGCTAAATCTTCTATAGAGTAGATATCATGATGTGGAGGTGGTGATATAAGTGTAACACCCGGAACAGTATGACGAAGTTTACCTATAAGTGGTGTAACTTTATGACCTGGAAGTTGTCCACCCTCACCTGGTTTTGCACCCTGAGCTACTTTTATCTGTATCTCTTCTGCACTTCTAAGGTAAGCAGGAGTTACACCAAATCTACCAGATGCAACTTGTTTGATTTTTGAAACTCTCTCAGTACCAAATCTATCTTTATCTTCTCCACCCTCTCCAGAGTTTGACTGACCACCGATTCTATTCATTGCTATAGCTATAGTTTCGTGTGCTTCAGGAGAGATAGAACCAAGACTCATAGCAGCAGATGCAAATCTTTTAAAGATTTTTTCTTTTGACTCAACTTCATCAATGCTAATTGGTTTTCTACTAGATTTTAAGTCAAAGAAATCACGGATAAACTTTAGACCTCTTTTATTTACTAACTCTTTAAGTCTATCAAAATCCTCTTTTTTACCACTATCTGCTACTGTATGGATAGCATGGATAACAGCAGGACCAAAGTCATGATGCTCTTGACCTGAGTAAAATTTATAATATCCACCAATATTTAGAGGGAAAATCTTGTTAAAGCCATCTTTTTTGAAAGCTTCTTTATGTATAGTTTTAAGTCTTTCGTTTATATCTTCATAACCAAGTCCAGGGATAGCACAGTGTGAAGTTTCAAAACAATCTTCAACTATCTCTTTACTTAATCCCATAACATCGAAAAGACCAGTATTTCTATAAGATGCAATAGTCGCTATACCCATCTTAGACATAATCTTTAATAGTCCAGCATTTAATGCAGAGTGAACTGATTTTAATGCTTCATTTATATCTATATGTTTAGCTTTGTTTCTCTCTAGTTGAGAGATAGCTGTAGAGAAAAGTAAGTTAGGGTAAATTGCAGATGCACCATACCCTATAAGAACAGCAGCACTATGAGAGTCCATAACTTCACCAGTTATAGCTATCATAGAAACTAAGTGACGAACACCAGCTTTTAGTAGTGCTATATTTAAACGACCTATCGCCATAGCCATAGGGATAACAAGATTATCTTTGCTAAAGTCTTTATCATCTAGTATAACGATTCTTACTTCATCATTTTTAACTGAATCTATAACTTTTTCTACTAAAGCATCTAGTGCTGATTTTAGATCACCATTATATGCTGTTGAGAAAGTTTCGTTGTGATAAAAAGCTTGGTAACGAGGTGATTTTTTATCTCCAAATGATTTTAAAACATTTAGTTTTTCTTGTGTAACTATCGGAGATACTGCTTTTAGTCTATGTGCATGAGTTGGTACTTCATCTAAGATGTTGTGAACCTCTCCAAAACCAGTGTTTAAACTCATCACAACTTTTTCACGGATAGGGTCAATAGGTGGGTTTGTAACTTGTGCAAACTTTTGTTTAAAGTAGTCTGTAAAGTTTCTTTGCTTATTTGAAAATGCTGCAAGTGGTGTATCATCACCCATACTTCCAACTGCTTCTTTAGCATCATTCATCATAGGTTCTACAACTTGTTCGATAACCTCTTGAGTAACATTAAAGTATCTTTGTCTATCTACAAGTTCATCTTTATCAAACTCACACTCAGATGCATACTGACCATCAACATGCTCTTGAAGATATATCATGTGTTCATTTAACCACTTCATATAAGGGTTTGAACTTTTTAGATAATCATTAATCTCATCATTTTTAAGTAATTTACCATATTTAAGGTCAAGACCTATCATCTCACCAGATTGTAAACGACCTCTCTCTTTGATGTTATCTTCATCTATATCTACAACACCATATTCAGATGCAATTAAAAGGTTATCATCTTTTGTTACTATATATTTTGATGGACGAAGACCATTTCTATCTAATGCACAACCTATATAACGACCATCAGTTACACTAAATGCAGCTGGACCATCCCATGCTTCAAATACAGTTGAGTGGTACTCATAAAATGCACGAAGTTCTGGGTCCATATGAGGAGCATTTTGCCAAGCTGATGGGATAACACCACGAACAGCTTTGAAAAAGTCCATACCATTTACAAGTAAAAATTCTAAAAAGTTATCAGCAGAAGCACTATCAGATGCACCAAGTTGTAAAATAGGTAAAATTCTTTTTATCTCTTCATCTGTAAAAACTTCACTCTTAATGCTTTCAGATTTTATCTCAACATTAAAACGGTTACCCTCTACTGAATTTATCTCACCATTGTGTGCAACTGCACGGAATGGTTGAGCTAGTTTCCAAGCTGGTAATGTGTTTGTTGAAAATCTTTGATGAAAAAGTGAAAATGAGATTTTAAATCTTTCATCTGCTAAATCTTTATAAAACTCTTTAATATGTGTAGGCATTATAAGCCCTTTATATGAAAGAACTTTAGAACTCATAGATGCTATATAAAAATCTTCATCATCTAAAAGTTTATGCTCACACTCTTTTCTTGAAAGATATAAAAGTGCATCAAATCTATTTGTAGCCATTATAGAGTTTGGTACTATAAACATTTGAACTATGTTCGGTAAAGATGCGATAGCTTGATCACCTAAAGCATTTATATTTACAGGTACATCACGACGAAGAATAACTTTTAGGTCATTTTCATTACAAAACTCTTCTAAAGTATCAAGATTTGCTCTATCTTTTGTAAACACCGATGCAACTGCAAATTGTTTTGCTAGTTCTACACCACATTTACTCGCCTCTTCTGTTAAAAATTCTGTTGGCATAGAAAGTAAAAGTCCACTACCATCGCCTGTTTTACCATCTGCTGCAACAGCACCACGGTGCATCATTCTCTCCAATGCAGTAACTGCATCGTTTAAAACTTTATGAGATGCTTTATTTTTGATGTTGGCAACTAAACCAAAACCACAGTTATCTTTGAATGATCTTAATAAATCATGATGTTCAACCATTTTCACTCCTAAATTTATAAATTTATATCTAAATCTATATATGTTTAATCTCTTATTAAAGAGACTTAGTCTATTTAGACAAACTAAAGCCATTATATAGTCTTTATATTTAATCTCTGATTATTCTACTAAAAGTTCATTTTATAATTAACTAAAGTGTTTATATATTACCCGTTTAAATAAATATTTAAAAAATAAATGACATATTGCAATATTTTTTAATCATATAGTTTTATTTTACTATAATTTTGTAATTTTTAAATACATAAGGCAAATATTATGGCAAAAAAAAGAACATTATTTGAATGTCAGCATTGTGGACTTAGCACTCCAAAATGGATGGGAAAATGTACAAACTGTGGTGCATGGGATTCATTTATAGAACTAAATGAACATCAACAAGAAGTTATAAAACAAAGTAAATCAACAAGTTCTAAAACTGCAAAAGCCATAAGTATAAACAAAATTAAAGAGGAAAAAGTTTTTAGATACTCTTCAAAAGATGATGAATTAGATATGGTTTTAGGTGGTGGTATAGTTCCTGGTTCTCTTACACTAATAGGTGGTTCACCTGGTGTTGGAAAATCTACCCTACTGTTAAAGGTTGGTGGAGATATAGCTTCTAGTGGTAAAAATGTTCTATATGTAACAGGGGAAGAATCAGCCGGTCAGATAAAACTTCGTGCAAACAGACTAGATGCGAACAAAGATAGCCTATACCTTTTAAGTGAGATTAGACTTGGGCAAGTTTTAGTTGAATTAGAAGAGAGGAATTATGATTTTCTTATTATTGACTCTATACAAACTCTTTATAGTGAAGATGTATCATCAGCACCTGGTTCTGTTACACAAGTAAGACAGATAACTTTTGAACTTATGAGAATAGCAAAAGATAAAAATATAGCTATATTCATCATAGGACATATCACGAAAGAGGGTTCTATAGCAGGTCCTCGTGTACTTGAACATATGGTTGATACTGTTTTATACTTTGAGGGCGATTCATCTCAAGAACTTCGCATTTTAAGAGGGTTTAAAAACCGTTTTGGTCCAACAAGTGAGATAGGTGTTTTTGAGATGAGAAGTGATGGTCTTGTAAGTGCTACTGATATAGCTTCAAGATTTTTTAACCGTAATTCGCATCAATCAGGTTCAGCACTAACTGTTGTTATGGAGGGTTCTCGCCCTATCATCTTAGAAGTTCAAGCACTTGTTTCAGAATCACACACCCCAAACTCTAAAAGACAAGCTACAGGTTTTGATAACAATCGCTTAAATATGCTTCTAGCATTGTTAGAAAGAAAACTTGAAATTCCATTATCAGGATATGATGTATTTATAAATATAACTGGTGGTATAAAGATTACTGAAACATCTGCAGACTTGGCTATACTTGCTGCTATTATCAGTAGTTTTCGTGATCGTGCTATCTCAAAAGAGACTATATTTATAGGTGAGGTTTCTCTTGTTGGTGATGTAAGAGATGTTTATGGAATGGATGTCAGACTTCGTGAAGCTAAAATGCAAAACATCTCAAAAGCTTTAGTTGCAAAAAAACCTTTAGAAAAAACTACCATAAAAACTTTTGTAGTTGATGAAGTTACAAAACTTTTAGAGTGGTATTAGGTAATTTTGGTTCAAATATTGTATACTTGTGAAATTAAATATTTGAGGAATAATGAGTATGATTGATATAGAGATAAGAAGTGAAGAAAGATTTTCAAGAATATCTACAGCTTATGAGGGTGAAGTAGAAAAAAAGCAAGTGATTGAGACTATAGAAAAGATTATAAGTAAGTATGACTATAAACCTGAAACACATACTACTGAACTTTCACACAACAGAGAAGTTTTTGTAGTTGAATACCATGATGATATGCATCGTGAATCTGGTGTTATTTTTAAAGAAATAATGAAAGCTCTTAACATAAAAGAGTGTATCTAACTTATCCCCACAAAAAGTGATTAATATGAACTTAGAAGAATATGCAGAAGGTAACAAACTTTTTAGAACTTATTTTAAGAAAAATAAAGATTCATTACTAAATCTTGTAAAAAATGGTCAATCACCGAAGGCTTTATTTATAGGTTGTTCTGATTCAAGAGTTATACCAGACTTGATGGTACAATCAAATCCAGGAGATCTTTTTGTTATAAGAAATGTTGGAAATTTTGTACCACCTTATAAGCCTGATGAAGATTTTCACTCTACTGCTTCTGGAATTGAATATGCTGTAAGTATTTTAAATGTAAAAGAGATTATTATCTGTGGTCATACCCATTGTGGTGCTTGTGCTCATCTATATGAAGACATAATTGACCCATCTCTAATCCACACAAAAAAATGGCTAGAACTAGGAGAGACTGCAAAAAAGACTGCCATATTGAGTCTTGGTGCAAATGCGGATAAAGAGGAACTTTTAAGACTTACAGAAAAATTATCAGTTATTAAACAGATTGAAAATATTTTAACATATCCAAATGTTAAAAAAAGATTTGAAAATGATGATCTTTGTATACATGGTTGGTACTATAATATAGAAACAGGTAGTATAGACTACTATAATGCTGAAACTTATGAATTTTTACCACTTAAAGAATTAATGCAATAAAGGAAAAAAGATGGCTGAAGAAGAAAATAAAGAGACAGAAGAAGAGGAACAACCAAAAGAGAAAAAATCTAGTAATATGCTTATGATAATAATTATAGTAGTATTAATTCTTATCATTATTATTGGTGGTGCTATAGCTTTTCTTATGATGAGTGACGATAAAGAAGCTGTAGATGAAAAAGCACCTCAAACAAAAGAAAAAACTGTATCTAAAAAGAAAAGAGCATCATCTGTTATGGATGATACAAGATCACTATCTGAGATTGGTGTCTTATATCCACTAGATACATTTACTGTAAACCTTAAAAGTGATTCTGGTCGTAGATACTTAAAAGTAACTATGAGTTTAGAAGTAAATGGTGAAGAGTTAAGCTTAGAGTTAGATGCTAAATCGGCTGTTTTAAGAGATAGGATTATAAGAATCTTAACATCTAAAACTTTAGAAGAGATTTCATCTAAAAAAGGTAAAGCTAAAGTTACAGCACAGATTATGGATACACTGAATTCTATGATAGTAGATGGAAGTATAGAAGGTATATACTTTACTGAATTTGTTATTCAGTAAGTAAAATTTCATTTAACTATTTGTTAATTTTAAATATATGTTCCCACAAAATTGTGGGAACTATAGAGTATAAAAAGTTAGATGCTTTAGGTATTTAAAGCATCTTAAACTTTTGTTTTATCTAGTTTGCCCACTACCATATATCTTAAACTTATAAGTAGTAAGCCCCTCTATGCCCATAGGTCCTCTAGCATGAAGTTTGTTTGTACTGATGCCAACTTCTGCACCAAAACCAAATGCTCCACCATCTGTAAATCTTGTTGAAGCATTTACATAAACAGCTGCTGCATCTATAGAGTTTAAAAATAGTTCTGCACTTGTTATATTTTCAGTAATTATCGCTTCTGAATGACCTGATGTAAATCTTGTTATATGCTCTACTGCACCCTCAACACCATCTACCACTTTTATATTTAGTATATTTGCTAGGTATTCAGTATCATAATCTTCATCTGTTGCATTTTCAACCTCTATGATGCTTTGAGTATCTTTACAACCTTTTAAAAGTGTTTTAGCCTTATCAAACTCCACTTTTAGTTTAGGTAGTGCATCTTTTGCTATAGCTTTATCTACAAGTAAAGTCTCCATCGCATTACAAACACCCGGTCTTTGCACTTTTGCATTTAAAGATATTGCTATTGCATCACCCAGTTTTGCATCTTTATCTATGTAGGTATGGCATTGACCTTTGTCGTGTTTTACTACACTTACAGTTGCATTTTCACTTACATACTTTATAAGCCCTGCTCCACCACGAGGGATGATAAGGTCTACATACTTATCCATCTTTATAAGCTTACTTACACCCTCACGAGATGCATCTGGTATAAGTGAAACTAAAGCACGAGGTAAGTTGTTAGCTTCTAAAGTGTCTTGCAGAACTTTTGCTATAGCTTCATTTGAGTTTTGAGCCTCTTTTCCACCTTTTAACACACATACATTTGAACTTTTAAAACATAATGCTGCTGTATCACTTGTAACATTTGGACGGCTTTCATAGATGATGCCAATAACTCCGATAGGGATAGAAACTTTTTCTATCTTTAAGTCATCTTCAGTTATCCAACCATCAAGAACACGACCAACGGGGTCTTTTAGAGATGCTATCTCTTCTACTGCTATAGCCATGCTTTCTATGCGAGATGCATCTAAAAAAAGTCTATCCATCAAAGCTGATGAAAGATTATTTTTCTTACCATCTTGCATATCTTTTTCATTTGCTTTTACTAAATCATCAGTATTTTCTTTTAAAGCTTGTGCCATCTCTTTTAATATACGATTTTTCTCTTTGCCACTTAAAGCCCCTAAAACTCTACTTGACGCTTTTGCTTCTTTTAAAAATGCTTCCATATTTTTCCTTTTTTATCAAAATTGTATCTAAACTAATATAACACTAGCTAAACCTAAAAAGCTAAAAAATCCAACTACATCTGTAACAGTTGTAAGTATAACTGTACTACCTATAGCTGGGTCTATATTTAACCTTTTTAGCAGTAGTGGAATTGTTGCTCCAAAAAAACCAGCCATAAAAAGATTTATAATCATACTTAAACCTATAACAACACCTAACATAGTCATATTAAACCAAATAGCAGCAATTACCCCTATAATAAGAGCAAATAATCCCCCATTTAAAAGTGCGATAATAACCTCTTTTTTTATAATGCGAATAGCATCTCTTGAATCAATATCTCCCAATGCTAATTGTCTTACTACAACAGTAAGACTTTGTGTTCCTGCATTTCCCCCCATAGATGCAACTATGGGCATAAGGATAGCAAGTGCTACCATAGAATCTAATGTTTCAGAAAAAAGACCAATAACAATAGATGCTGATATAGCAGTAAAAAGATTTATAGCCAACCATAAAGCCCTAGTTTTACCAGCTTTTAAAATCTCTTCATCCTCTTCTGCTTCATCATCAACCCCTGCAAGATTATACATCTGTTCAGTTGCATGTTCATTTATGATGTCATAAATATCATCAGAAGTTATACGACCTAAAAGCACACCATACTGGTTTGTTACAGGCATAACAGATAAATCATACTCTTCAAAATAATGAACAACATCTTTAATATGTTCCGTATCTATTGCCCGTCTTGGTTCAAAACTTCTATTTGTTTCTTCTATATTCTCTATAAGAGATTTTTCTCTATCAAAAACGAGTAAATCATCTAAGCCTATCGTGTATTTTAACTTTTTATCTTTATCTGTTATAAAAAGGTTTTGAACATTCTCAAGTTCATTTTCATGTCTTAACTTTGCAAACCTTTTTATAACATCAGCAACTATCTCATCTTTTTTAGCAACAAAAACTTCAAGTTGCATATGAGCACCAGCTTCATCTTCATCATAAGTTTGAAGCTTTTGTATCTCTTGTTGGTCATCTTCATGTAGTTTATCAAATACTTCCTCTGCGATATTTTCATCTACATCTTCAAGCTCTTGCATAAACTCTAGTTGGTCATCTGACTCTAACTCAGTTATAGCTACACCTAACTCTTCCACACTAAGATGCTCAACTACATCATCAAAGTATCTATCTGGTAAAGATAGTGTTACATCACCAACCAAGTCAGATGGTACAAGTTTTATAGCCTCAGCAAACTCATCATCATTTAACTCTTTAAGTATCTTTGCTATATCTGATGGATGAAGTTCACTTACTTCATGAGAGTCTAAATATTCTTCTAATTTATTCATTTTTATTACCCTCCTAGTAAAATACAGCTAACCAAATGGTCTCTACATCTGGTTCACTCCATGAAACTTTATGTTTTTTATGTGCTGGTATATTTATATACTCGCCAGATTTTAGATGCACTTGTTTTTCATCTTCAAAAGATAAAATAGCACCACCCTTTAAAACGATAACCCATTCATTTTTATCTTGGTCATACCAACCAGACTTTGGAGATGTATGACCTTTTGAGATTATCTTTTCTATCTTTACATTTTCAGATAAAACTATATCTTTAAAAAACTCATTTGTTAAGTCTTTTGGTATGTTACTAAATATATCTGATTTTTGCACTATCTATCTTTTACCTTATTGTAAACTATACTATTTTCTCTTTTTCCAACACTTAAGACTAGAACAACTATCTGTTCATCTTTTACCTCATAAACAAGTCTAAAACCAACACTTTTTAGTTTTATTTTGTATATATCAGTATATCCACTAAGTTTATCTTTTTTTACTCTTGGGTTTTGTAATCTTTCTTTTAGTTTTTTATTTAACTGTGTTTTTATAGTAGTATCTAGTTTGTTATACTCTTTATTAGAGATAGGTGTAAACTTTAATCTATAAATCATCTATAGACACTTCTATAAGTTCATCTTCATCATAGTTTAATCTCTCATCAATTATCTCTCTTAATTGATAGTCTTCAATCATATCTATCATCTTCTCGTATAAAGAACTAGGAACAAGGTAAGCACTAGCAACATTATGGTTTAAAATAGCTACTGCTTCATCCCCTGCATCTTTAAGTAGTTGAGTTGGTGATTTTTTAAGTTCAGTTATACTCGCTGTGTAGTTTGCTAAGATGGGTTGCATATTTAGTCCTTTTTTTAGTATGTAAAATTATACTTTATTTGGTGTCTTTTGTCAAAATGAAAAATTGAAGTTTTTATAAATAATTTTTTTGATACCATAAGCCTAAAAAAGGTTTAGTATGTCAAAACTTATAACATTTATTGGTAATGGAAATATGGCTTTAAGTATAGCTAAAGGGTTAAAAAAAGATTATAAAATCGAAGTTGTTGGAAGAGATTTAGAAAAACTCCAAAAGTTTGAAAATGAGTTAGGGGTAGATATACAAAAACATCTACTAAATGACTTTGATATGACAGACAAAACTTTGATACTTTGTGTAAAACCTGCTAATGTCGAGAGTGTTGGTAGCACTTTAAAAGGTAAAGCAAAAGTTGTTTACTCTGTTTTAGCTGGAACAAATGTTGAAAAACTTCGCTCAAACCTAAACACCCATGCAGTAGTAAGAACGATGCCAAATCTTGGGGCTTCTGTTGGTCGTTCACACACTACATTAACTGGAGATGCTGAGTTTAAAGATGAAGCATTAAAGCTACTAAGTGCTATAGGTTCTACCACTTGGTTAAGTAGTGATAAAGAGATAGATATAGCTACAGCACT
>Ga0256837_1002014_pt1 | contig 13167 bp, 8 predicted proteins | sample 4562384metaG_FD_185976 | JGI IMG/M metagenome (GOLD analysis project Ga0256837, IMG submission 185976) | Hydrothermal vent microbial communities from Guaymas Basin, Mexico - 4561-384 | ecosystem: Environmental > Aquatic > Marine > Hydrothermal vents | place: Mexico: Guaymas Basin | collected... | reverse complement strand
AGAAAATATATACTTTGAAATTTTTAGAAGCGAAAATGATAAAGATGCTTGTAATAGCAGAACCAGAATAGCTATTGTTGGTGGTAATAAATTTACGGATAGTGACTTAAATAGTTCCACAAACTATAACTATACGATTCGAGCTATTAATAAAATATCTGGTTATAAATCACCATTTGCACCAATTATAAAAGTTAGAACAGGATTAGAAGATGATGAATTTTTTAAACTTATATTTGCTAGTAAAAGTGGAACAGGATATGTTGGTGAGCATACACAAGAGCAGAATCGTTCACATTTTGGTAATAACTCTTTATTTGTAGGAATTAATAAATCTAAAGGTATATGTGATGGTATCATAAGTTTTGACTTTGATAGTTTACCAGATAATGCAATTATTAAAGATGCAAGGTTATATTTATATCCAATGAATCGAGTTGGTGCAAAAATAGAGAAATTTGGAGAGTGGAATTTATCTCTAATGGAGAGTGGAGCTTTCAATGAGATTACAGATTTTAAATCAATAGATGATGCAGATACAAAAGGGACTATTGGTAGAGCAATTAAGTCTCATAATTTAACCCAAGGTATATGGAACTTTTGGGAATTTTCTAGTCATGAGTGTGAAGTTCTTCAAGATGAAATTATTCATGGTACAGCACACTTTAGAATAGATGGTCCTAAATATTTACCAGATGGTGAAGATTCTCAAATAATGCAGTTTGATATAGGATATGGTCAGCATGGTGGAGGTATTCATTATAGACCCATATTAGATATAAAATATACAGTAGAAGAGAATAAGTTAAAAACTTCACCATCTAAAATAACTACTATATCTCAATCTGATATTCAGGATGATATTCTAAAAAGTGGATTTGATCAAGATGGAAATAAGGTTTATGGATATTTAGAGTTTGATATATCTGATTTACCAAATTGTGATACGACTGTTATTACAAAATGTGCATTAAAGATTAAAAATAAAAAAGTATTTAAAAAGAAAAGTGATATTAGATATTATGTTGAATTAGTAGATATAGATGATATTCAAAGCTACAATGATATTAGAAATAGAGAGAAGATAGAGTATATAGGATATGAAGTATCAGGTAGTGATTTAAACTCAAAAGATTATCAATATTTTAATTTTGATACATTTTCAAAGATTACATTAGATGATATGCGTAAAGATAATAAAAATATAAAATTTGTTCTTAGAGCTACATCTTCAATAGGTGCTAAGGGTAGGCTTATGGAGTGGAATAATGATATTGAATTAGTGGTTAAATATATTGAAAAAAGAAGAAATAATCCACAAATGGTTCAAAATCTTAAAATCTCAAAAGAGTTAGGAATGATAAAGCTAAATTGGGATACTATCAAAGATAACGCTGTGGCTGGATACTATGTAGTTAGAAATACTTTCCATAAACCAAAACATTTTACAGATGGTGTAAAAATTTATGGTGGAAAAGATAATTATACTTATGACAATTATGCATCATTTGATAAAGAGAAGTATTATTCAGTTTTTAGTTATGATGATGTACCAAACTTTTCAGAAGCTACAACAGTTTATTATAATCCATTAGAAAGATATTAGGAGGATGAGAGCCTATGGTAGCATTAGATAAATTTTTATATAATAATTCTGGTAAAAAGATAGTTCTTTTAGGTAAAGGAGAACTTTTTAGTCGAGATGAGTACATAGGGTTCTTAAAAAATAAGAATATAGAAGTTGTGTCCAGATTAGATGATGGTGCAGTTGCCGTTATAGAACATCATAGAGTTAGTCATATGGAGGAACTAATCTCTTGTGATGCTTATGTTCATGATATTCCTATTTATAAGTTAGCAGAATTTGAAAAATTAATGAGTTCATCTTTAGTAGACACACATATTCTAATGAGTTTAAAGCTTAGAAATGACCAAAAAAGACTTTATCAACTTTTACATAATCCATACATAAATGATTCTCTATTCTTAAAATTAATTCCAATGTATATATGGAGTGATGAACAAAATCATGATAGTAATGAAGATAGAGGTGTTGTAATGGCAACTCTTAGACGATTTTTAAAAGTTAAAGAGAATGAGGAAGATGTTCTATTTTCTCATCTTTCATTAAATCGTTTGGTACAAGAGACTAAAAATCCAGAATTATTATATGCACTTCTCTATTTTCCAAATTACAAATTTCTACAAAAAGGAAAAAAATGGATAACTTTAAGAGAGATTATCGCACTCAGTACATATATTGATAATTTAACAATAAAAAAACTAATGAGATTTAGAGATTCAACTATTCCATTTTATTTAGCATCAAATAGTTCTACCCCATTAAATATATTAAAACAGTTTGCAGGAACTTATCATGAGATAGAAATTGATGAGGCTTTAGCATCTAATATTGGTATAGACCATACTCTTTTTATAGAACTTTTAAGTAAAAGAGGAAGTGTTAGAGATACTCTTTTAACATACCAACCTATTAATACAAAGAGGTTTGAATTAATAAATGCTCTTCAAATAGAGGAGGATACTTATGAATATCTTGGATATAATATATTAATTGAGGAAGATGTTCTTAAGCGATTAGTTAAAAGAAATAGTATTTGTTTGCTGAAATCATTATCTTGTAATCCATCATTAACTTCTGATATGCTTAAAACTATATATAATAAAGGAAATAGTTTATTTTATCCATTTATTGCATCTAACCCTTCAGTATCTGGAGATATATTAGAAAAAATATATAAAACGGCAAAGAATAATGAAATATTATTATGTGCTTTAGGTTCAAATCCAGCAACACCTTTATATATTCTTCAAGAGTTATTTGAGAGAGAGATTTTTGATATCAATGAATCACTGGCATCTAATGAATCTCTTCCACTAGAATTTTTAAATATACTAAAAATAGATACACGACTTAGGAATGCTTTAAGTAACAATAAATCGTTTACGGCAAATATCAGCCAAAATCTTGGGATATAAAATATGAAATCATCAAATATAACTAAAGTTGTAGAGAAATTAATTATACAAAAATTACCTGTATTTATATGGGGAGCTCCAGGAATTGGAAAGTCATCTATTGTTAAGTCTATTGCTAAAGATAAGAATTTAGATTTTATAGACTTACGACTATCTCTTCTTGACCCAACAGATTTAAAAGGTATTCCATTTTTTGATGCTAAGAGTAATGAGGGAGTTTGGGCTAAACCTAGCTTTTTACCAAAAGAAAATGATACTAGAGAGGGTATTCTATTTTTAGATGAAATAAATACTGCACCTCCATCAGTTCAGGCTTCTGCTTATCAACTTATATTAGATAGAAAAATAGGAGATTATACTCTTCCTAGTGGTTGGAGTATAATTTCGGCTGGAAATAGAGAAAATGATAGAGGTGTCATATATAAAATGCCTCCACCTCTAGCTAATCGTTTTGTTCATTTTGAGATGGAAGTAGATTTCGAGGATTGGAAGAGTTGGGCATATAAAAATAGTATAGATTCATCAATTATTGCATTTTTATCTTATGACAAAAGTATGCTTTTTAGATTTGATGCTACAAGTTCTCAAAAGAGTTTTGCAACACCAAGGTCTTGGGATTTTGTTAATACTATTTTAAAAAGTAAATTAGAAGAGAATCTTCTTTTAGAGAGCATTTCAGGAGCAATTGGGAAAGAGGTTGGAGTTGCATTTATGAGCTTCAGGAAAGTTATGAAAGATTTACCACCTCTTGAAGATATATTAAATGGGAATTTAAAGTCTATTGAATCAACTGATGATACAAAAATAATGATGGCTATTAGTATAGGGCTTGTGAATCTATTAAGAGATAATTTATCTATGGAAAATATCGAAAATATTATAGATTTCTCATTAACTATTCCAAGTGAATACTCTATAATGTTAGTCAGAGATATTCAACAAAATAATATACCAATAGAGAATTGTTCTAAATGGGGTGATTGGGTTAGAAGATTTGAATATTTATTAGTTTAAAAAATTGGAGAATATAAAATAGTGACAAATATAATTATTACAGGATGTAGCACAGGTATTGGATTGGCAACAGCAGAGTATCTTGATAGATTAGATATTAAAGTCTATCCAACAGCTAGAGAGCAAGTAGATGTTGATATGTTAATTGAGTTAGGATTTAAAAATGCTATGATTTTAGATATTAGAAAACCTGAAGATATTACAAAAGTTATAAATAAAGTTTTAGAGATAGATGGTCATATTGATGTTTGGTTTAATAATGCAGGATATGGACAGACAGGAGCTATTGAAGATATAAAAGTAGAGTTTCTTAGAGAGCAGTTTGAGACAAATGTATTTGGACTTCATGAAGCTACTCGACAGATAATTCCAGTAATGAGAAAGCAGGGATACGGAAAAATTATTCAACATAGTTCAGTATTGGGAATAATCTCTCTTTTTGGACGAGGTGCTTACAATGCAAGTAAATATGCAATAGAAGGTTTGACAGATACTTTAAGACTAGAATTAGATGGTACAAATATATATCCTGTTATCTTAAATACAGGTCCAATTACAAGTGATTTTAGAAAAACAGCAATGAGAACGCTAAGAGAAAATATAGATATTGAGAATTCTATATTTAAAGAACATTATAAAAAGAATTTAAGTGCAAAAAAGAGTAAAGTCCCATTCAATGAAGGTTCTGATTCTGTTGCTTATATAGTTCATAAAATTATTTTAGCTAAAAAACCAAAACCTAGATATTATATTACAAAAGCTACTTATTTATTAGGATATTTAAAGAGAATTCTTAGCACATCAGTTCTTGATAAACTTCTTCTTAGAGTAGGTTGATGAGTTCTAAAGATAAAATACAAAAGGCAAGAGAAAAATTAATATTAGAAGAGCCATATTTTGGAACAGTTGCAACAACTTTAAAATTAAAAGAATCGTATGATATTAAAAGCTTTGAATCCAACGGAAAAAATTTAATATATAATCCTGATTATATTGATATTGTGGATAGTGAAGATATAGAGTTTATGTTAGCAAATGGAGCTATGCACTCAATATTAAAACATAATAATCGTGTTGGTAGCAGATATGTAAAACTTTGGCAGTTAGCAACAGATTTAACTATAAATAGTATATTAGTAAAAAATGGCTTATCTCTACCTCTTGATGCTAATTTTGAAGATAGGTTTGATGGATTCTATGCAGAAGAAGTTTATGAAATTTTATATTCAGAGATTAAAGATGAAGAGTTAAGTGATGATGAGACATTTGATGATAAGAGAAGTGATGAGGTTCAAGAGGAGATAGTTGAAGATATTGATGAATTAGAATTTTTAGAACAACTATTGGATAAAATGAGTAGACAGGGGACTCTACCAAAAGATTTAAAACTATTAATTCCAGAATATTTTAGTAATAAGATAGATTGGAGAGATATTTTGTATCGATATATTGCATCTTATGCTAAAAGTACATTTTCGTTTATGCCACCAAATAAAAAATATTTGTATAGAGGAATATATCTACCTGCATTAAGTTCAGATTTACTTCGTATCGTTATAGCTATTGATACCTCAGGTTCAGTAGATGAAAAACTATTATCTATATTTCTATCTGAAGTTCAATCAATAACTCAACAATATCCAAATTATGAGATAGATATAATTACAGCTGACAGTAAAATTCAATCTCATGAAGTTTTTTTAGCAGGTGAAAATTTAAATTATGAGATAACAGGACGAGGTGGAACAGATTTTAATATTGTGTTTGAATATATAGATAGATATGTGGATTATCCAACAATACTTTTATATTTTACAGATGGATATGGAACATTTCCAAATAGTGAACCATCTTATGATACAGCTTGGATTACACCAAATGACATAGAAGTTCCTTTTGGAGAGAAGATAGTTTTGGATATAATATAAATTAAAAAAGGATAATAATGATAAATATTTTTAGAGAGTATGATATTAGAGGTATATTTGAGAAAGAGTTAAATGAAGATGTTGTAACAAAAATTGGATATGCATTATCATCTAAATTTGATGGTGAATTTATAGCTATTGGATATGATGCAAGAAGTCACTCTCCACAACTATTTGAATGGTTAAGTGCAGGATTTAATGCTGGAGGTAAAAAGGTTCTAGCTATGGGAATTGTTCCAACCCCTGCTAATTATTTTTGTAATTATCAAACTTTAAAAACTTTAACTAATGGTGAAATAAATAGTGATATTATGCCTTCAGCTTCTGTTATGATTACAGGTTCTCATAATCCACCAGAGTATAATGGATTCAAAATTACAATAAATCAATCACCATTTTTTAGTGAAGATATATACTCAATGGGTAGAGATATTGCTGTTATGGATAGCGTTAATATGGTTGAGAGTGATATAACTAATATTGATGCAAATAGATTATATGTAGATTATTTAGTTGAAAATTTCTCTCATCTTAAAGGTATGGATACAAAAATAGTTTATGATTGTGGAAATGGTGTAGCAGGTGTTGTTTTACTAGAAATATTTGAAAAATTAGAGTTAGATACAAAAGGTATATATATTGACCCTGATGGAACATTTCCAAATCACCATCCAGACCCATCAGAAGAAGAGAATTTAGAAGATATAAAAGTCTTATTAAATGATGGTGCTGATATTGCATTTGCTTATGATGGAGATGCAGATAGAATAGCAGTTTTAACTCAAAAGTATAATATTAAAGGTGACCAAATGGCACTTTTATATTCTTTAATTATGGATAAACCAACAGTTATTGGTGAAGTTAAATGTTCACAAGTTATGTATGATGAGTTAGAAAGAAGAGGTTCTAAAGCAATTATGTATAAAACAGGACATTCAAATCTCAAAGTAAAAATAAAAGAGACAGGTGCAGATTTAGCTTGTGAAGTAAGTGGACATATTTTCTTTAAGCATCGATATTTTGGATATGATGATGCAATATATGCTACTTTAAGAATGTTAGAGTTAATTCAAAAAGGCATAGATTTAGACGCAGAATTAGATGCTCTTCCAGTCGTATATTCTACAGAAGAGATAAAAGTTAAGACAACCGAAGAGGAAAAATTTATAATAATAGATAAAATAAAAGAGTTATTAAAAAATCCTCCATCAGATTTTCCAACGATAAAAGATATTATAGATATAGATGGTGTAAGAATAAACTTTGACAAAGGCTGGGGATTAGTAAGAGCAAGTAATACAACACCCGTTTTAGTCACAAGATTTGAGTCAACAGATGAAGAATTAGTGAAAGTTTATCAGAATGAGATAGGCAAATTAATAGAAATGGCAAAGAGTTAAAGATTAATTTAAGAAAAATCATCTCTTTGAAGCTATATTTAAGTTTTCGCAAACAAAGCTATAGCTTCATTTCACAACTTAAAACCATAGACTTTAAGTTTACTTTTGGTATAATAAATTTGTTTAAAACAGAGGCAACGCCCTTAAATAGCCGATTTAACAGCTGTTTAAATACATTCCCTATGGGATTTGAAACATGGGGCTGATACAAATGCTACAATTGGTGGTGCGGTTTAAATACATTCCCTATGGGATTTGAAACACTTCACCTGTTGGAGTCCCAAGTGTTCCTGTTGTAGTTTAAATACATTCCCTATGGGATTTGAAACTTATCTAGTAGCACAACAAACTCTTCCCCCTCTTCATGTTTAAATACATTCCCTATGGGATTTGAAACAGGCTACAAAATAAACTATTATTTCAGACTTATAAGGTTTAAATACATTCCCTATGGGATTTGAAACCAGATGGACATACTCCTCAAAAAATCAATTTTAATAGTTTAAATACATTCCCTATGGGATTTGAAACAAAATATGATAAAATATCAAAAAAAGTTTTTAATAGGGGTTTTATTTATGATGGGACAGGATTTAGAAGATTTAGTTATTGATGAAAATATAAGAAGAGATAATAAAAAAGGTAAAGGTATATTAACTATTTTAGCTCTCTTAATTGCAATTTTAATTATTGTTATTATGATGGCAAAAATGGTTATTGGTGAGAATGAACCAAATCCTGTAGTTAAGAAAACAGATGAGGCATCGCTTATTAGTCCAGAATTACTTTTAGATGATGAAGATACAAATAAAGACTCAAAGAGTGATGGTGAGAAGTTAGATGATATGACCTCTTTACTTGATGATAAAAAGAGTTTTACAAAGAATGAAATAAAAGGTGATACTGTTGAAGTTAATGATGATAGTAAAGATGTTAAACCTGAAAAAGAGAGAGAGAAGCCGAAGAGAGAGGAAGTTAAAAAGGAAAAAATAGTTAAAGAAGAGAAACCTAAAGCTCAACCAAAGGTTGAAGAAAAACCTAAGCCAAAACCAGTTAGAGAGAAAAAAGTTGAGAAGAGAGAAGAGAAACCTAAAAATCGTTCTTCAGAAGGTTCATATTATATTCAAGTAGGTTCTTTTTCACATAAACCAAGTAATAGATTTCTGAGTGTAATAACAAATAGTGGGTTTTCATATAAACTTCACTCTTCAGGAAAACTTCTAATCGGTTCATACAGTTCACGAACTAATGCAAACAGTGATTTGCCAAGAGTAAAGGACAGAATTAATAAAAGTGCCTTTGTAATAAAAATAAAGTAGTAAAAATGTATCAAACTATATTATATGACCATAGTACACCTGTAGCCCTTTACGGACAATTAAAGAATAAATTTAAGAATGAAATTACTATGCTTTTTGAAAGTGTTGTAAACAGTAGTGATGGAAATTTTAGTTTTATTGTTATTGGAGCAAAAGAGAGATTATCTTATAAAAATAAGCAGACAAAATATATTGATGAAAATGGTAATGAAAAATTATTAGATGAAAATCCATTTAGTTTTTTAAAGTCTTATTATTCTAAATTGGATATAGATAAATATCAGAAATTAGCAAAAGAAGTTAATTTTAGTTTTGTTGATGGATTTATAGGTTTTATCTCTTATGATATGGTTAAAGTTTTTGAACCAACATTAAATAGTTCAATGGATAATCTACTAGACCCCTTGGATACTCCTGATTTAGATTTAGTTAGACCTAAAATTATATTGGCATATTCTCATAAAAATGCAAAGTTAACACTTATTTGTAATGATAAGAATTTTTCTGATGAATATAATAGTATATTTAAAATTTTAAAAGAACCTCAAACTCCTATGGCTATAGAGGCTGTAATCTTAGATGGCGAAGGTTCATTTTCCATTGCAGAAGATAGATTTAAACTTATGGTAGATGAGTCTAAAGAGCATATTAGACGAGGAGATATATTCCAGATATTATTATCAAATAGATATACTCAAAAAGGTAAAATTGACCCACTAAGCTTTTATCGTATTTTGCGTTCTAAAAATCCATCACCATATCTTTTCTTATTAGACTATGAAGATTTTTCTATATGTGGTTCATCTCCAGAGGTTATGGTCAGATTAACAGATGGTGAGATACTTTTACGACCAATTGCAGGAACACGGAAAAGAGGAGATACACATCAACGAGATAGAGAACTAGAGCTAGAGATGTTGAATGACCCTAAAGAGTGTGCAGAACATTTAATGCTAATAGATTTAGGTCGAAATGATGTTGGACGAGTAGCATCTACAGGAACAGTTAAAGTTACTGATATGATGAGAGTAGAAAAGTATAGTCATGTTATGCATATGGTAAGTGATGTTGAGGGTATATTGGAAGAGGGTAAGGATATGTTTGATTTGTTTAGTGCTACATTTACAGCAGGAACAATGACAGGAGCACCTAAGATAGAGGCTATGAAACTTATTGCAGATTTTGAGAAATTAAAGCGAGGTTTTTATAGTGGAAGTGTTGGCTATTTTTCTTTTAATGGAAATATGGATTCAGCTATTGCTATTAGAACATCATTGATAAATAATGATTCAATTACCCTTCAGGCAGGAGCAGGTGTTGTTGCTGATAGTATCCCTAAATTAGAGTATTTAGAGGTAAAGAATAAGTTGGGTGCATTGCTATCTACTTTAAAAGATATGGAGAAATTATAAATATGAAATATTTTGCAATTTTTGGAAATCCAGTATCTCACTCAAAGTCACCCTTAATGCATAATTTAGTTTTTAGAGGTCTAAATTTTAAAGGGTGTTATGGTCGTTATCTATTAAAAGATGGAAAAAAATTAAGAGAAAAATTTCTTGAACTTGGATTAGATGGTATTAATATTACAGTTCCACATAAAGAGGAAGCATACTTAGCTTGTGACCATTTAGACCCATTCGCTAAAAGAGTTGGAGCAGTTAATACTATTGTAAATAGAGATGGAAAATTATATGGATATAACACAGATGCTTTAGGATTTTTGAAAGCAATAGATGAGTTTCAAGATATTAAAAAAGTTCTATTTTTAGGTGCAGGTGGAACAGCTCGTTCTACAAGTTCTATACTTAGAGATGAGGGATATATAGTTACTATTTTAAATCGTAGTGAGGCTAGATTAAAAAGTTTTAAAGATGATGGATTTGAGACATATACCTTTAATGATTTTATACCTGAAAAATATGATTTAGTTATAAATATGACATCAGCAGGTTTAGAAGATGATTCGCTACCAGCACCAAAAGGTATATTAGATAGAGTTATTCCATCAGTTAAGGCTTGTGTTGATGTTATTTATGGTAAAGAAACACCATTCTTAAAACTTGCAAAATTTTATTCTAAACCAACAAAAGATGGTAGTGATATGTTATTATATCAAGGTATTATTGCTTCTGAATATTTTATGAATAATTTATATAATTTTGAAGATATAGAGCCTAAAATGAAGAGAGCCTTTAACTAATATCAACAACTTTTATACAAGATTTGGGTAATATAATATTAAAATTAAAATTAGGTATGTATATTATGTTAACAAAACTTGCTGCTATCTTTGGTTCTGCAAATGATAGAACTGTCAAAAAATATCTTAAAAGAGCAAAAATTATAGATGAATTAGAGATTATCTATGAAGCGATGAATGATGAAGTTTTAAAAGATACTTTTAATGTTATTCGTAAAGATGTTAAAGATGGCAAAAAAAGCCTTGATGAAGTTCTGAATGATTCATTTGCAATAACAAGAGAAGCATCAAGACGAGTTTTAGGACTTCGTCATTATGATGTTCAATTAGTCGGTGGTATGGTTCTTAATGATAATAATATAGCAGAGATGAAAACTGGTGAAGGTAAAACTTTAGTAGCTACTTTGGCTGTTATATTGAATGCTATGAGTGGTAAAGGCGTACATATAGTAACAGTAAATGATTATCTTGCTACTCGTGATGCTGAAGAGATGGGAGTCTTATATAATTTTTTAGGATATACAGTTGGTTGTATTACATCAGGTATACATGATGAAGAGTTTAGAAAAGCACAATATGATGCAGATATTACTTATGGTACAAATAATGAGTATGGATTTGATTATCTAAGAGACAATATGAAAGTTAGAGCTAATGAGAAAGCTCAAAGAGAACATCATTATGCAATTGTTGATGAAGTAGATTCTATTTTAATTGATGAAGCTAGAACACCATTAATTATATCTGGCCCAACACAAAGAGATACAAATCACTATCCAAAAGCTAATGAAATAGCTAAAAAGATGGAAAAAGGTATAAAAAAAGATACTCCAGCAGGTGAACCAGAAATTACAACAGGTGATTTTATTATTGATGAGAAGAATAAAACTATTATAATGACAGAGCAGGGACTACAAAAAGCTCAAGATTTATTTGAAGTAGATAATTTATATAGTTTAGAGAATGCTGTTTTATCTCACCATTTAGATCAAGCACTTAAAGCTCATTATCTTTTTGAAGCAGATGTAGATTATGTTGTAACTAATAATGAGATTGTAATCGTTGATGAATTTACGGGTAGACTTAGTGAAGGTAGAAGATATAGCGAGGGATTACATCAAGCACTTGAGTCAAAAGAGGGTGTAGAGATACAAGAAGAGTCTCAAACTTTAGCAGAAATTACATATCAAAATTATTTCCGTGCGTATAATAAATTGGCAGGAATGACAGGAACAGCTCAAACAGAAGCTACAGAGTTTGCTCAAATATATGGGTTAGAAGTTATATCTATTCCAACCAATGTGCCTATTATGAGATTAGATAAAAATGATTTAATTTATAATACAGAAAGAGAAAAACTTGATGCAGTTGTAGTAAAAATAAAAGAGTTACATAAAAAAGGTCAACCTGTATTAATTGGTACAGCTTCTATTGAAAAAAGTGAAATGATTGATGCCAGACTTAAAAAAGAAAAAGTTCCTCACAATATGCTGAATGCTAAAAATCATGAACAAGAAGCTAATATTATTATGAATGCTGGTATTAAAGGTGCTGTTACTGTAGCTACTAATATGGCAGGTCGTGGTGTTGATATTAAAATTAGTGATGAGGTCAAAAATCTAGGTGGATTATATATTTTAGGTACGGAGAGACACGAAAGTCGAAGAATAGATAATCAGTTGAGAGGTCGAAGTGGTAGACAAGGAGATAATGGAGAGACTCAATTTTATTTAAGTCTTGATGATAATCTTCTTAGAATCTTTGGTGGTGATAAAATTCGTAATATTATGAATAGATTAGGTGTTGAAGATGGTGAATTCATAGATTCTAAAATTGTAACAAGAAGTGTAGAGAAAGCTCAAAAGAAAGTTGAGAATATGCATTATGAGTCAAGAAAGAATATTTTGGAGTATGATGATGTTGCAAATCACCAAAGAAAAGCAATATACTATTTCCGTAATCAACTCCTTGACCCAAAATTTAATATTGGTGCAAAAATCAAAGAGAATAGATTAGAATATATCGAACATCATCTATTAGAATGTGATATAATTGATGGAAGCCCAAAAGAGGATTATAATTTAGATAAATTAATAGGTCTTATAAAAGAAGAGTTAACTATAGATATAGATATCGCTTCTCTAAAAGATAAAGAAAAAGATGATATTTTAAAAATTATTAAAAATATCATGGAAGAGCATTATGAAAGCAAAATGTCTCCACTTAATGATTCACAAAGAGCAGAGATTGAATCAGTTTTATATCTTAGAGTTCTTGACCCAGAGTGGAGAGACCATTTATAT
>Ga0256837_1002013_pt1 | contig 13167 bp, 13 predicted proteins | sample 4562384metaG_FD_185976 | JGI IMG/M metagenome (GOLD analysis project Ga0256837, IMG submission 185976) | Hydrothermal vent microbial communities from Guaymas Basin, Mexico - 4561-384 | ecosystem: Environmental > Aquatic > Marine > Hydrothermal vents | place: Mexico: Guaymas Basin | collected... | reverse complement strand
ATAAGAAGCATTAGCACCTTTTAAACTTTCATAATGGTAAGAAAGTTTAGTCATTAAATAACCATGTTTATTTTTATCAGTTGCAAGCCATTGAACACCACCTCTTGCATGTCCTGAATTCATATACTCAGTTACTTCTTTTGTATGACATTTAGCACAAGTTACACTTGAAACAGCGATTTGAACTGTCCAGTTAGCACCTTGGAATGGGTGTTTTTTGAATGCAGTTGGGTAATCTTTTGGTACAACATGACATTCAACACATCCTACACCAACTTTTGCATGTTTTGAATGTTTCCAATCTGCTACGATTCCAGAATCTGTAGCTTTATGACACATTAAACAAGTATCATTACTTACACCTTTTGGGTGAAAATTTTTAAGTTTTTTGTAGTTTGGGTTATCGTTTAGATTTCCTGCAAAACTTGCAGTTGCTAATACAGCTAACCCTAAACTAGCAGTTACAACTTTTTTCATTGTAAGCTCCTTTTAGGTTTTGAATTTTATAGACTGAATTATAATTTAAAAAAGTGTTTAAAAAGTGCTATTTCAAATTTTTTTTATAATTTTTAGTTATAAATGGTATAATCACAAAAAAAATTCTAAGGATATAGTTAATGAAAAAGTTAGCAATGTTAGTTTTATTAAGTATTAGTGTTTTTGCTTATACAAATTGTACAGCATGTCATAATGGTGGATATAAATCTAAACTTAATCAATATACACCAGATGAAATAGCAACGATGATGAATCAATACAAAAATGCTCAAAGAAGTGGAATGATGAGTAGGATAGCTAAAAGTATGAGCGAAGAGGAGATTAAAGAAGTTTCTATAAGGTTTGGAAAAAAATGAAAATACTATTAGTAGAAGATGACGAATTTATAGGTGAATCTATAAAAGATTATTTTGAATTTCAAGATAATAAAGTCGATTATTTTTCAAATCCAAAATTAGCACTTGAAACAATATATCCTGCTTATTATGATATATTTTTGTTTGATGTCAATATGGAAAGTATGAGTGGTTTTGAACTTTATAAAGAACTTCAAAAATATACTGATACTCCTGTTATATTTATAACTGCTTATTCTGATATTGAACATATAGAAGAAGCATTTAATATAGGGGCTGCTGATTACATCAAAAAACCATTTGACTTTAAAGAACTTGAATTAAGAATAAAAAGATTACTTTTTAATGCTACAAATTATATTGAATTAAATAATGAATATAAATTTGATTTAAAAAAATTGAAACTTTTTTATCAAAATAAAGAGGTAGAACTTACACCGAATGAAAAATATTTTCTTGAAATTTTATTTCAAAATATTGGACAAGTAGTTGATAGTGAAACTATAAAAGATTATATTTGGGAAGATAAAGTAGTATGTGATAATACTTTGAGAACATTAGTAAAAAAACTTAGAACTAAAATTAAACAAAGTTTTATAAAAAATGTGAGAGGAGCTGGATATAAAATCGAATTATAATTATAGAACAAATATTACATTAGCTTTTATATTTTTTGCTCTTTTTATTATTGTAATTATTACATCAGTTGTAATATTTTATTGGACAAAATTATCTACTGAAAATTTTCAAGATAGAGTAAAATTCGAATCTAAAAATATAATTTTTAAGTTTAAACAAAAGACAATTACAGCAAATAATAGTGCATTAGGTATCGTAAATGGAACTTTAATAAAAGATATGAAACCAAATGAAGAGTTTTTAAGTACTATTTTTAAAACATTTTTATATGCAAATAAAGATTTTTTAAGAATATCTTATAAAATAGATTCAAAAGAGTTCGGATGTCAAAAATATAATAAAAATATTTATTGTAATTATGGAAAGCATCAATTAAATGATTTTGTTATAAAAACATCTATAAATATTGATGCAAATCGTTCTATTAAAATTGAAACAGGGTTAAAAGATTTTTTTGATTCAGTACCAAAAGATATATTTAATATCTTAGTATTAGATAAAAAAGGAAAAATTTTATATACAAATTTTTTACAAACAAAATCTATTTTTGATTTGTTTAATCACACATTAGCAAATAATATTTTAAATAAAAATGATTCATTTATTACAAATGATATTTATGTTAGAAATTTGAAAAATTATAAAATTGTTTTTATTCAAAATAAAAAACTCTTAAAACAACAAAAAATAATTACTAGAAATTTAGCTATTACAATGTTTGTATTATCTTTGATTTTATCTATATTTTTTGGTTATTTTTTTTCTAAACCACTTTATTCTTTTTATGATGAATTAAATAAAAGAGTAAATGAAGAGATAGAGAAAAATAGAGAAAAAGAACAGATGCTTATGCATCAAAGTAAATTAGCAGCATTAGGGGAGATGCTTGGTAATATTGCTCATCAATGGAGACATCCAATTACAAGATTATCTTTGTTGGTTCAAAATTTTGAAATGGCTTATAAAATGGGGAAAATTGATGATAAGTTTGTAGATAAATTTAAAACAAAATCATTCGAACAGATAAACTATATGTCTGAAACTATTGATGATTTTACAAATTTCTTCAAAAAAGATAAAGAAAAACAAATTTTTTATATTGATGAAGTTGTAGATGATGCTTTAAAACTGCTTGAAGGTAGAATTAAAAATATAAAAATCATTAAAAAGTATAATTATAAACAAAAAATAAATGGTTATAAAACAGAATTTTCACAAGTAATGTTAAATATTTTAAATAATGCTGTTGATGTATTGAATGAGAGAAAAATAGAAAATAAAAAAATTTGGATAAAAATAGAAGATAATTTAATAGAAATAGAAGATAATGGTGGTGGAGTAGATGAAACAATAAAAGAAAAAATATTTGAACCATATTTTACGACAAAATTTCAATCACAAGGGACAGGGATAGGATTATATATGTCTAAAATAATTATTACAAAAAACTTTAATTCAAAACTTGAAGTTGAAAATTCTAAAAATGGTGCTGTTTTTAAAATAGCACTTTTCTAACACTTTTTTTATATAAAATTCCATATTAAAAAATTACTTAACAATATAAAGGTTATTATTATGGATAAGAAAAAATTATTATCATGGGTTGGTGGAGCTGTTGTTGGTCTAGGTATAGCTTATGTAGCAGCAGTAGCAGTTGATTTAACAGGTAGAGATACATTTTGTGTAAGTTGTCATGAAATGGAACCAATGGTTGAAGCATTTCATAGAAGTGTTCATGGTGGAAATAATCCTCACGGATTTAAAGCAGCTCATTGTACAGATTGTCACTTAGACCATTCTAGTTTAGCTTCATATTTAGTAACAAAAGGTATATCTGGTGGTAGAGATTTCTTAGCAAAAGTTGGGATTATACATATGGTTGATTTTGAAGAAAATTATCATGAAATGAAACATTATACTTATGATAATGGGTGTTTACATTGTCATGAAATGGTAACTGAGCCAGAAAAAGCATTTGGAATGAGTGAAAGTGCTAGATTTGCTCACGAAACTTATGTGAAAGATAAAGAAGCAGGAAAAGATGTTAGTTGTTTAAATTGCCATAATGATACAATTATGCCAAACTTTGCTCACCCAGGACTTCTTGATACTTTAAGAAATCAAAAAGAAACACATAAAGAAGAAAAATAGTAACTATTTTCTAATTTTTTTTTAATTTCTTCTTTTTTTCTCCCCCTTTTTTTTAAACTTTATGTATAATTCTTCCTATAATTTAAATTCAAAGGTATTTTAATGTTCAAAAAAATTTATGATAAGGTAGTTTCGTTAGAATTTACTATAATTTTAGCACTGCTTTATATGATAGCACAAATTTATGCTACTTTGGCTTTTGCGAGTGATAGTGATGCTTGGTTATATGTATATGGAAGAGGTTGGTTTGAGGCAATTCAATGGATTTTGACCATAAATTTAATAGGTGTAATGTATAAATATAAAACATATAAAAAAACAGGTATTTTTATATTACATTTATCTATAATTGTTATTTTTATTGGAGCTGGAATTACAAGATATTTTGGTAAAGAAGGTATTTTACATCTTAGAGTTGGTGAAGTTAGTAGTGTTATTATGCTTCAAAATAAAGCAAATCCTGCTGATGTTGGAATTTTGGATATGGGATTTAAAGTAAAACTTGATAAATTTGTAATGCATAAATATCCAGGAAGTACTCAACCAAGTAGTTATGATAGTTTTGTAAGTATTATAGATGGTGATAAAAGTTTTCCTTATCATATTTATATGAATCATATTTTAGTTTATAAAGGTTTTAGAGTGTATCAAATGGCTTATGACCCAGATGGGAAAGGTAGTATCTTACTTGTAGGTAAAGACCCAGGAATGTGGATAACTTATTTAGGATATTTGCTTATGACAATAGGATTTATTTGGAGTATTTTTACAAAAAAAAGCAGATTTCAAGCAACAGCTAAGAAATTAAGACAAAGTGGTCTTTTTGCTTTGTTTTTAATGTTAGGTTTTGGGCTTTTAACTCCAAGTAAGGCTATTGATATAGATGAATATGCTAAAAAATCAAAAGAAGTAAGCACTGAATTTTCAAAAATATTAGTTCAGTATAATGGAAGAATTAAGCCATTAGATAGTTTGAATATAGATTTTATTCATAAAATTACAAAAAAAGCAAAATTAAATGGAATGGATTATAATCAACTTGTAGCAGGAATGCTTGCCTATCCAAATTTATTTGAAAAGTTACCTATGATTTATGTGGGGAATCCAGGATTAAGAGAAGAATTAGGATTAAAAACAAAATATGCGACATATAGAGAATTTTTTAATGATATGGGGCAAATTAAATATATGAAACAGATTGATATGGCTATGCAAACACCAGATAGAGAAAGAACACAAAGACAAAGAGAATGGTTAAAAATAAATGAAAGACTATATGTAGCTTATATGATTTATTCGGGTAAAGCATTTGCGATATTTCCTTCTCCAAATGCAAAAAATGAAAATTATAAATGGTATGCTCTTGATGAATTAAATAAACTTAACCCAATAACTCATAGATTTTATTTTAATTTATTTAGACAATTAGTAGAAGGTATTGCTACTTTTGATATAAATAAAGTGAAAAAAGCTAATGAGAAAATATATAAAATACAGAAAGAATATTCAGCACCTATATTACCATCACAAAAAAGAGTAGATATGGAGATAAAATATAATCATTTAAAAATATTTCCATCACTAATAGGAATTTATTCATTACTTGGTATTATTGCTATTTTTATTGGTTTCTTTGAAGTATTAAAAGCAAAAAAATTACCGAAATTAGAATTAAGTTTTGTAGTATTAGGATGGATTGCTTTATTTATTCATACAGCAAATATGATATTGAGATGGTATGTATCAGGTCATGCTCCATGGTCTAATGCTTATGAATCGATTGTATTTATTGCTTGGGGTAGTGCTTTTGCTTCTTTAATGTTCTTTAAAAGAAGTATGCTTGCACTTGGAGCTGGGCTTTTTATGGCTGGTATGTTTATGATGGTAGCACATTTAAATAATATTGACCCACAAATTACTAATATGGTACCTGTTTTAAAATCTTATTGGCTTTTAATTCATGTAGCAGTTATTACATCAAGTTATGGTTTCTTAGCAGTAGGAAGTATGTTAGGATTGCTTAATTTAATTTTATTTGGTATTAGAAAATATAAAAGTTTAGATTTGGAATTTCAAATTAAAGAGATAAATAATATTATTTATCTTTCACTTTATATTGGACTGGCACTTTTAAGTATAGGAACATTCCTTGGAGGTGTGTGGGCAAATGAATCTTGGGGAAGATATTGGTCTTGGGATCCAAAAGAAACTTGGAGTTTAATTACAATGATAGCTTATGCTATTGTAATTCATACGAAAATGATACCAAAAATGAAAGGGGAATTTTTATTTTCAGTATTAGCATTACTTAGTTTCTTCTTTGTGCTTATGACATATTTTGGAGTGAATTTTTACATAGCACAAGGGCTTCATGCTTATGGTAGAGGAGAGGGTGATGCTACTTGGTTTAATGTATTAAAAGCAGGAATAGGAGTGTGGACAATGATAGTTGTGGCTATGCTTACAATGGCTATAACTCATAAAAAAAATTAACTTGAAGGAGTCGTGGTGTATTTAGTTATCAGTTTTAATTATAAAAATAGTGATGTTACGACGAGAGGAAAGTTATCTATATTACCAAATTTTTATGACGAATTTAAACAATATGGAGAAGTGATAATAGTAGCTACTTGTAATAGAATAGAAGTGGTTGCTTTTAGTGAATTACTTAATCCGCTATTAACTAAAATTACTCAATTAACAGGAGTTTCTTGTGAGAATGCTTTTATTTATAAAGGAAAAGAAGCAATAAAACATATTTTTAAAGTTTTATCAAGTTTGGATTCTATGGTTGTAGGTGAAACTCAAATTACAGGTCAATATAAAGAGGCTTTTATGAAAGCTTATGAAGAAGGTGCTATCAGAAAAAATCTTTCAAGACTTATGCACTTTGGATTTAAATGTGCAAAAAGAGTAAGAAATGAAACAGATATTTCTTCAAAACCAGTAAGTGTGGCTAGTATTGCTGTGAGAAAAGCAAAAGAAGTTTTAGGAGATTTAGGTGGATATAGTGCGGTTGTAGTAGGAGCAGGTGATACAAGTAGAATAGTTTGTAAGCATCTTGAAAAACAAGGGGTAAATATTATTCTTTTAAATAGAACTTATGAAAATGGTATTGCTTTAAAAGAACAGATAAAAGATGTTAATGTAGATGTTCATAGTATAGATAAACTTGATAAATTTATAAATCAATATAGATTACTTTTTACTGCAACTTCTGCTCAAAATCCAATTATTCACGATGGAATTATAGAAGAAAGAGAGTTCAGAAGATTTTGGTTTGATTTAGCAATTCCGAGTGATATTTGTGAAATTGAAAGTGAAAATATTGATTTATTTAGAGTTGATGATTTAAAAGATATTTCTGATGAAAACATTAAACAAAGAGAAGAAGCGATAAAAAAAGCAGAAAATATTGTAAATGAAATGGTTGAAGAGTATATAAAATTTATTCAGACAAGTGAAATAAATCCTATTTTAAAAGAACTTCGTCAAAAAGCAGAAGAGATTAGTAAAGATGTTATTACTAATGCAGTAAAGAAAAAATTTATAAAAGAGGAAGATGAAAAAGCAGTTGAAAAAATAGTCCATACTGCTTTTAAAAGATTTTTACATAATCCGACAATTACACTAAAACAAAATGCAAACGACCCTAAAATTGATATTTTACTTTCTAGTATTAAAAAACTTTTTAAATTTGATGAAAATTTGATGGATATAAATAGATGCGAATATCATAATAAAGGTTAGATATGAGAGTAGAAATAGATGTTAAAAGTTTAAAAAGAAAATATAACAGAAAATGAATTTAATAATTTAAAAGAAAGGATAAAAAAATGATTTTTATAGATGCATGTTTTGGAAAAGAAACTAAAAGAACTCCAATTTGGATGATGAGACAAGCAGGAAGATGTCTTCCTGAGTATAGAGAAGTTAGAAAAAAAGTTGGTGGTTTTATAGATATGACTAAAAATAGTGATGTTGTTTGTGAAGTAACACTTCAACCAGTTGATAGATTTGATGTAGATGCAGCGATTCTTTTTAGTGATATTTTAAATTTACCAATGGAAATGGGGCTTAATTTAAGATTTGAAGCAGGAGTTGGACCAATTTTTGATAATACAATTTCATCAATTGAAGATATTGAAAAATTAGTCCCAGCGAGTGAAAAACTTAGTTATGTTTATGAAGGTGTAACTAAAATTAGAGAAAAACTTGATAAAGATAAAGCACTTATCGGTTTTGCTGGTAGCCCTTGGACTATTGCTACTTATATGGTAGAGGGAAGAGGAAGTAAACAATATCCAAAAATCAAAAGAATGGTATATGCTAATCCTAAAACTTTACATAAACTTTTGGCACTTAATACTGCTGAAACAATAGGATACCTAAAAAATCAAATCAAAGCAGGTGCGAATGCTGTAATGGTGTTTGATAGTTGGGGTGGTGCATTAGAAAAAGATAAATTTTTTGAGTTTAGTTGGAATTATATGAAAGAGATTGCTTCAAGTATTAAAAAAGAATATCCTGAAATTCCTGTGATTTTATTTAGCAAAGGAGTTGGATTATACCTTGAAGATATGGTGGAAGGTGATTTTGATGTAATTGGAATTGATTGGAATACACCTATTGAATATGCTACAAAAATAGTAGATAATAAAAAAACAATACAAGGAAATATGGACCCTACAAGACTTTATAGCAAAGATGCTACAAAAGAAGCAGTTTTACATATCGCTAACACTATGAAAGACAAAAGACATATTTTTAATTTAGGTCATGGAATTTTACCAGATACTGATTGGGAGAATGTGAAATATTTTGTGGATTTAGTAAAAGAAGTTACGGCTAAATAATGCCAACAATTTTAAGATATAATGGATTTAGATTTTTCTTTTTTAGTAATGAATATATACCAGAGCATATCCATATTGAAAAAGGAGAAGGATATGCAAAGGTTGAACTTGAAAATTTGAAACTTGTAGAGAGTTATCAATTTTCTAAAAAAGATATTAAAGTTATGTTAAAAATTGTAGAAGAGAATAAAGACAAATTTTTAAAGGCTTGGAATGAATACTTTAAATCATAAATATTTGATTAAGTCAGTAGGAATTGGAAAAGATAAAATTTTTGTAGAACTTTATCCTACAAAAATAGTATCAATTCCATTAACTTATACTAAAAAATTATCACAAGCTACCATTAAAGAGTTAGAAAATTATAGAATAATTGGGGGTGGAATAGGGATACATTTTGAAGATATTGATGAAGATATTAGTGTAGATGGGATTGTAAAAGATTTTTTGGAAAATTATGAGGAAATTATTATAACTTTATCAACTCAAATTATTTCAAAAATAGATAATTATGCTATTATTCATAATTATTCAAGAGATGAAGTTATAAAAAATGCTTTAAAGGAAAAATATGAATTTTAGAAGATTAAGATTAAAAGATAATTTAAGAGATTTAGTAAGAGAAAATAGTGTAAGTGTAGATGATTTGATTATGCCTATTTTTATAAAAGAGGGGCTAAAAGGAAAAAATGAAATCTCTTCAATGCCAGGAATTTATCAATTTGGAGAAGATAGTTATCTTGATGAGGTAGCAGAATTGATAGATTTGGGGATTAAAGCAGTTATTTTATTTGGTATTCCAGAACTTAAAGATAGTTGTGGAAGTGATGCCTTAGATGAAAATGGGCTTATAGCAAGAAGTGTAAGAGCTATCAAAGACAAATTTGGAGATAAAATTTTAGTAATTACTGATTTATGTTTTTGTGAATATACAGACCACGGACATTGTGGAATAATAAATCCAAAATTAAAAACGGTTGATAATGATGCTACACTTGAAATTAGTGCTAAACAAGCAATTGTTCATGCCAAAGCAGGGGCAGATATAATAGCACCAAGTGGAATGATGGATAATATTATCTCAACTCTTAGAGAGGCACTTGATGAAAATGGATATAGTCATATTCCAATTATGAGTTATTCGACTAAATTTGCTTCAAGTTTTTATGGACCATTTAGAGATGCAGCAGAATCAGCCCCAGCAGAAAATGAACATCTTCCTAAAAATAGAAAATCTTATCAAATGGATTATGCTAATAGAAATGAGGCAATTCGTGAGAGTATAGAAGATATGAATCAAGGTGCTGATATTTTAATGGTAAAACCAGCTTTATCTTTTATGGATATAATTAGAGAAATTAAAGATGCTACAAAAATGCCTATGTGTGTTTATAATGTAAGTGGTGAATATTCTATGGTAAAATATGCCGGACTTAATGGGCTAATTGATTATGAAGCGATGATGATAGAGATTCTTACATCATTCAAAAGAGCAGGTGCTGATATGATAATTAGTTATCATTCAAAAGATTTCGCTAAATTAGGGAAATAATGAAAGATTTTATCATTAAAAATATAGATATTTTAATGGAAGAGAAAAGATTTATCCATAACTTAATGATAGTTTTATTGTCAGGAATGGCAGGGATAGTTTTTTGACTTATTTCCAAGAAACTTATTTTAGATTTAGGTATAATAATATTAATAGCAATAGGATTATTTATTTTAATTACTTTAATAGTATTAAAAAATAATATCTCTAATTTGAACAAGATAAATTTCTTGAACAATTAAAGGATTTAGAATAATTGATGAAAATATAATAGTTGGAACATTATTAGGGTTGTTTTTAGTAGGTTTTGTATATAAACTTTATTTAGATGAAAGAAATAGAGCAAAAAAAATAGATAAAATATTAAAAGGATACAAATGAAAAAGAAAATCGTTATAGCAACAAGAGGAAGTAAATTAGCATTATGGCAAAGTGAGCATATTAAAGCAGAGTTATTAAAAATCAATCCAGATTTAGATATAAAACTAAAAATTGTAGTTACAACAGGAGATAAAATCCTTGATAAACCATTAGCAGATATTGGTGGGAAAGGGTTATTTATCAAAGAGGTTGAAGATGAACTTTTAAAAGGAACGGCTCAAATTGCTGTTCATTCACTTAAAGATTTCGCAGTAGAATTTGATGAAGAACATTTTGACCTTACAGCAATTACAAAAAGAGAAGATGTTAGAGATACATTCCTTTCAGAAAAATATGAAACATTAGCAGATTTACCAGCAGGAAGTGTGGTGGGAACAAGTAGTGCAAGAAGAATTATGCAACTTAAAGATTTAAGACCAGACTTAGAGGTTAAAGATTTAAGAGGGAATGTTGATACAAGGATTAGAAAACTAAAAGAGGGGCAGTATGATGCTATTATTTTAGCAAAAGCAGGGCTAAAAAGACTTGGGCTTTTAAATTCAGTAAAATATCATACGGCAATTGATACAGATATTATGATTCCAGCGATGGGACAAGGTGCATTAGGGATTGAAACAAATAAAGACCCAGAAATTATGGAACTTGTTAAACAACTTGAAGATAAAGCAACAAGAATTGCTACAACAATAGAAAGAGAATTTGTAAAAGAACTTAATTTAGGTTGTCATGCTCCGGTTGGGATTAAAGCGAAACTTTTAGATGATGGAAACATAAGAGTTAAAGCAGTGCTTTTAAAAGGGGACAAACTTATTAGAAAAGAGATTGTTACAGATGAATTTGAAGGATTAGGAGTGAAATTTGCAGAGGAGTTCAAATAAAAATGTATGCTCAAACAAAATATATAAATCCATTTACAGATTTTGGATTTAAAAGGATTTTTGGTCGTGAGGAATCGAAGCCGTTGTTAATAAGTTTTTTGAATGATTTGTTACCAATTAAAGATAAAATAAAAACATTAACATTTAATAAAAATGAATATGCTGGAATGTTAGAAGAGGATAGAAAAGCCATATTTGATATTCATTGTGAAGATGAAAAAGGGAGTAAATTTATTGTAGAACTCCAACGAGCAGAGCAGGAATTTTTTCAAGATAGGGCTTTATTTTATACAACTTTTCCTATTCAAGAACAAGCGACGAGAGGTAAATGGAATTTTGAATTAACACCAATCTATTTTGTGGGGTTAATGAATTTTAGTATTTTTCCAACAGATAAAGAGGATTTTTATCCAAATTATTTACATTATGGACAGATAACGGATAGATATAGAAATAAAGTTATGTATGATAAATTGAGTTTTATATATATAGAGTTACCGAAATTTAAAAAACAAGCAGAAGAACTTTCAAATCATTTAGAAAAATGGTTATGGTTTTTTAATCAAGTTGAAACAACAAAAGAGATACCAGAAGAGTTTAAAAGTGATGAAAATATTAATAAAGCTTTTCAATTAGCAGAATTAGCACAAATGACATCAGAAGAAAGAGAAAACTACGAACAAAATTTAAAGGCATATAGAGATTATGTAAATACTCTTGATACTGCTATAAAAAAAGGTTATCAAAAAGGGATTGAAAAAGGAATTGAAAAAGGGATTGAAAAAGGGATTGAAAAAGGGATTGAAAAAGGGATTGAAAAAGGGATTGAAAAAGGGATTGAAAAAGGAAAAGAAGAGGGATTAAAAGAGGGTGAAAAAAAAGCAAAAATAGAGATGGCAAAAAAATCAATTCAAAAAGGGTTAGATAATCAAACTATATCGACACTTACAGATTTAAGTATTGAAGAGATAGAAAAATTAAAGGAAGAAAAATGATAGATTTTGAAAAGTTCGGTAAATATTCTCGTCCAGCACCGAGATATACTTCATACCCTACAGCTGTGGAATTTAAAGACCTTACAATGGAAGATATTCTTCCATTTTACCAAAACGATAAAAAACCTTTAAGTTTATATTTTCATATCCCTTTTTGTAAAAGTGCTTGTTATTTTTGTGGATGTAATGTAATATATACAAGTAAAGAAGATAAAAAAATTAAATATATTGAATATTTAGAAAAAGAATTAGAAATATTAAGTAAAAATTTAAATACAGATAGAAAAGTAATTCAACTTCATTTTGGTGGTGGGACTCCTACATTTTTTAGCCCAGAACAATTAAAAGAAGTATTAGATTTAATTCACAAATATTTCCCTAATTTTGCTGAAAATTCAGAAAATTCAATAGAGATTGACCCAAGATTTTTAACTCGTGAGCAATTAAAAGTTTTAGTAGATGGCGGAATAAATAGAATTAGTTTTGGGGTTCAAGATTTTAATTATGATACTCAAAAAGCAGTAAATAGAGTTCAAAGTTATGAAATGACAAAAAATGCTGTGGATATGGCAAGAGAATTCGGGATAAAATCGATAAATATTGACCTTATTTATGGACTTCCATATCAAACATTTGAAACATTTAAAAAAACTCTTGATGAAGTTAAAACTTTAAATCCAGATAGACTTGCGATTTTTAATTATGCTCATGTTCCATGGATGAAAAAATCGATGAGAAAGATTGATGAAACAACACTTCCAGTTCCAAGTGAGAAACTGAAAATTTTAAAATATACGATAGATTTTTGGGAAAATAATGGTTATAAAATGGTAGGAATGGATCATTTCGCAAAACCAGAAG
>Ga0256837_1002012_pt1 | contig 13169 bp, 17 predicted proteins | sample 4562384metaG_FD_185976 | JGI IMG/M metagenome (GOLD analysis project Ga0256837, IMG submission 185976) | Hydrothermal vent microbial communities from Guaymas Basin, Mexico - 4561-384 | ecosystem: Environmental > Aquatic > Marine > Hydrothermal vents | place: Mexico: Guaymas Basin | collected... | reverse complement strand
AAATACGACACCGTTAGAGATATCTACCCTTGTAAGAGAACTTCTTTTGTTTTTGTAGAGTGATGTTATTTTATAAAACTGCTCTGTGATGTTAAAAAAAAAGCTCTCCATCTGTGTTTACCCTAAAGAGTAATATTCCCGTACTCTGCGTTCAAAATCTTCATCACTTAACTCTTTACGCATCGGTAGGAATTTTTTTGCTTTCTCCCCAACGGTCACACGAGAGACAAAATACTCATCTTCTATAATCTCTAAAACCAATGCAGCAACCTCTTTAGCACTGTTACCATTGTTGATCTGATCTACAATCATAGGAACAAAATCTTTTACTAGATATTTATACGCAAAATTTTCTTGAAAAACCTTAGCATTGACCACTAGATTATCTCTTGCAAACTGCGTATCAAAAAAACCTGGTAAAATAGAGTGAACTCGGATGTTAAACTCTCTTAATTCATATCGCAAGGAGTCTGTTACACCCTCTAAAGCGTACTTGCTTGCATTATAAAAGGTCAAAAGTGGCAAACCAATCTTCCCCAAAAAAGAGCTTATGTTAATGATGACACCTTTTTGATGCTCCCGCATCACGGGAATGACACTCTTGCAAACACGCAAGACACCAAAAAGGTTAACATTAAACTGTGCCAACATCTCCTCTTCTGTACAATCTTCCACACTTGAGACAAGTCCATACCCTGCATTGTTGATAAGTATATCAATTGTTTTTTCTTGAGTAAGAATATATGCAACGCACTCCTCTACACTCTTTGGACTTGTTACATCAAGAGTAATGGGAACAATATTTTTCTCCTGGAGATGGAGTAATTTTTGAGGATTTCGTGTTGCGGCATAAACTTTAAAATTTTGTTTTGCCAGATATTTTGCCGTCTCAAGCCCCATCCCTGAACTTGCTCCAGTAATGAGAACTACTTGCACACCTCTTTCCCCCTTGTCAAATCTTTAGATACCAAAAAACTTATGTAACCAATCTCGCTCTTTTTGTGTTTCAATGAAAATCTTGGTCACAGTTTGATTGTTGTCTCCAATTACAAAAACATCATTTCCCTCAACACGCAAGTGCTCTTTCCCCCACTTTTTATCGAGCTCATCCATACGAAAAAGCACCTCAGCGGCACTTGGCTTCTCTTTTGTACCATCTCGTGTATCGACAATAGTAAGTCCACCCATCCTTTTTTCTAGCTGATAAGGGCTATACACTTTTATAGCCTTGTAAATTCTATCCTCTTTTGCCTCTGGCATTGAGCGTTCCATAGACACAAATCCAAGTATAAAAAACGCCACGATAAATCCTATAAACAAACCTTGTTTTATATTCATACTATTTACTCCAATTCTCTATATATTTTTTTGCTTTTGCATCAAGCATTTTCATTCTCTCTTTCCCTTTTGGTAAAGTAACACGCAACTCTTTCATCTCCTGTAAAAACTCCACTATCGAATCTGGTATCATCTTTTGTAAATATATTCGCAAATGTTTTGCCATTGCAGGGGAACTTCCCGATGTAGATACAGCAACGGTCAAATCCCCTTTCTTAATATATGAAGGAAAAATAAAATCACAAAACTCTGTCGCATCTACCGCATTACACAAACAATTATACTGTTTTGATTCTTTAAATATAGCACCTTGCAAGGCTATATCATCAACTGCTACCACAACTATCGCATAAATTGCAATATCGCCCACTTTATAAGCTCTTTGCTCATAAGAGATGTTATATGTTTGCATCATAGCAAGCATCTCATCTGAAAACTCTTGCGCTATCACTACTATATCTTGTGTAAAATCAAGAAGATGTTGCAGTTTTTCCAATGCAATATTTCCACCCCCTACTATTAAAATCTTTTTGTTGTCAAGTTTCAAAAAAGCTGGGAAGTAAGCCATAAAAAATATCCTCTTGTTTTTATATGTAAAAGCATACCGTATCTTATCACACTATCTTATTGACAAATATCAATCTATATTTAGAAAAACATCGTTACAATCATTTCATCAAAAAATAATTTTACAAAAGAGTCTAAATAATGAAAGATGAGATACTATCAAGAATACAAAAAAAATTTCCACTTGTTCCCAAACCTTTTGAGCATATTGCCAATGAACTCGGTTTGGAAGAGTCTGAAGTCCTTGCCATTTTACAAAAAGAAAAAGATGCTGGCATTATCCGTCAAACCTCAGCAATTTTTGACACCAAGCGACTTGGATACAAATCTTCTCTTGTTGCTTTTAAAATAGCACCACAAAAGATTGATGAAGCAGTAACAATCATTAACGCTCACCCTGGAGTTTCACATAACTATGAACGTAATCATGATTTTAACATCTGGTTCACTATGGCTGTAGCACCTGACTCCAAACTCGGACTTGAAAAAACCATAGAGATTTTGGCACAAAAGACCCAAGCAGATGACTACATCATGCTTCCAACACTCAAACTCTTTAAAATCAACGTAAAACTCAACACAACAGGCAAAGATGAGAAAAAAGAGAAAGTAAAAAAGGTTAAGCACAAAGAGATTGAACTCACTCCTTTGCATCATCAGATTATCCAAAAAGTGCAGTATGATATTGATTTTGTCTCTGAACCGTTTAAAAAACTGATTGATGAGTTAGATATTAGTTATGATGAGTTTTTTACTATTTTGCAAGAGCTACAAGAGAGTGGTGTTATGAGACGCTTTGCATCGATTTTAAACCACAGAAAAGCAGGATTTAATGCCAATGCAATGGTGGTTTGGGATGTTGATGAGCAAGAGGGGGAAGCCATAGGTGCCAAAGCTGCTGCATTCTCAGCGGTAAGCCACTGTTATTTGCGTCCTAAATATGCCAACTGGCCTTATAACCTCTTTACTATGGTTCATGGTAAAACAACAGAGGAGACCAACGGCATCATTGAAGAGATGGCTCAAGAGATTGAGGCAAAAGCACATATGCCTCTATACTCTTCAAGAGAGTTTAAAAAAGTTCGTATAGAATACTTTACACCAGCATTTCAAGAGTGGGAGGAGAAAAACCATGGATAGATTTATTGAACTAGAGCTTGCTTATATCGTTATTATGCTATTTTTTCTAGGTGTAACTGCCTTTGTGACTACAAGAGACTTTATGCCCAAAGTAGCATTTAAGAGGGGGATGATTGGTGTGTTTAGTGTCTTTGCGGTTATGATAGCAGCACACTATATGGTGACAACCAAACGTATGAACGGTGTTGCTGAGATCTTTAATGAGGGGAAAAAAGTGATTTGTGAGAACAAGATGCGTCGAACCATATCCCAATCAGTCATAATTTCCAAAGATTTAGGATGGAGACTACAGGATGATTATTTTAAAAATCCAGATTTTGAGAGAGATTTTCATACAGCACGCTGTGTTGATTATGCACCAATCGCACCAAAAGGAGAACAATAGATGAAAATCCTTGCAACACTTCTTCTAAGTTCTTTTTCACTTATGGCGCTTTCACAGTTTCAATCATCACAAGTATGTAAAAAATGCCATCCCATCATCTATAAAGAGCATTTTGCATCGCAACATAGAAAAGCTTCCATTTATGATGATGCTATCCATAAAGCGGTATGGGATAAACACCCTTTAAAGAAAAAAGGGGTTTACAAATGTGCCAAGTGTCATACACCAAACGATCAAAAACTTATAGAAGCACTTAAGAACAATCAACACGCAATGCCAACAGAAAATAAAGCGCAACACGAGGGTGTCTCTTGCGTGTCATGTCATAATATTGTCAATATTGAGCGTCACAGCAAATCCAACACCAATATCACAACACGCAATAAAAAGCTACTCTTTTCAGCACGTCAAAGTGAAAAAAATATCAGTGACAAAAAATATGAAACAAAAAAGAGTATGTTTGGTTTTATGACAAAACAAAGCGGTTCCCCGTTTCATGAGATAAACTTTACAAACGAACTTTATTATAATGGTAATGTATGTATGGGATGCCACTCTCATAAAGAGAATGCTCATGGCTTAAAAGTGTGTGAAACAACGATAGCCCCAGATGCAAATAGTGAAAAAGAGAACTGTATCACCTGCCATATGCCAAAGGTAGAGGGAAGTTTTTCCACAATGACTGAGTCAAAGACACATAGATTCCATGGTTTTAGTGGTGCTATTCACAAACCAAAAATGTTAAGTAAATATATTCATCTTAATTTCAAACAACAAGAAAAAGGCTTTGCTATTACCATAAAGAACAAAGCTTCTCACCCTTTAATGCTCCATCCATTGCGTGTTGCAACACTCAATGTCACCCTTATAAGCAACAAACAAAAAATCAAACTCCAACCACATACATTTGTAAGGGTTATCGGTACAAAGAACAAACCATCTCCACCATGGACAGCAACACAAGTGTTACATAACACGCAACTCAAGGGCAAAGAATCACGTACTATCCATTACAACACGCAACTTCATACTGGTGATGAGATTGTTGTAACTTTTGGATACTACATAGTCAATCCTAAAATGGCTCCAAAACTCAAACTGGAAAAATACAGTGACTTTGTTATACTAAAACAAGAGAGATTTTATGTTAAATAGTTTAAAACGTTACTCTATGGCACTTTTTTTCCTTGCCGTTGTTATTATATTTATGCTTTTGGGAACTCTTGGAGTTAAAGAGTTTGGTGACAACCTTTTTCAAGAAGCAAATATCACAATCAAACCAAAAGGGGAGCATGTAAAATTATGAGTTTAGCAGTTATTTTATCCATAGGTATCATCTTAAGTATAGTCTTTCATTTTATCGGTGTTTATGTAAACGCCCAAAAAACCGTTTGGGCTGCTATCATATTGTTATGGGCAGCGGCTATCTCATTTGCCACAAATGAAATCAAACCCAAAGGATATGAATATATAAAATCTATCGAGGGTAAATATGCAGATACAGATAGACTCATCCAAGAAGCTAAACCAACTATCTCACTTTATGAGATGTTAACTATCAAAAAATCTGTATCGCAACATAAAAAAAACAACTAAGTCCATTTATGACTTTTTAGTATAAAATTAAAAAGAGGACTTATTCCTCTTTTTTCTCCGCTACAGGAGTAAGGTTTGTACCCATATCCTCTTCAAGTTTTGCACGATGTTCAGCCATCTTTACACGTAAATCATCCATCATAAATGGGGGAACTGCATCATCTTTTAACCATCGTACCTCATCAACATGACCACCGTAATCTTTACCAAACTCTTCAATCTGCTCTTCAAGTTCTTCTAAATTACTACATATCTCAACTCTTTCATCAACACAGTCTTTAAGTTCTAAACACCAACTATCTTGTGTATCGTTAACTTTGACTTTGACTTCAAATACTACACCCATCTTTATTGTTCTCTCTCTTTAGCTGCATCAAACTCTTCAGCAAAGGCAACCATATCTTCTCTTTTTTTCAAGTCTCCATTGTAACGTACTCTGTCGATATCAACATCATCCTGTGTTAAGATTTTAGGCACAGCATCACGGTTGTTTAAAACTTCCATATGTTCATCAAGTTCATCTTCACTATATGCCATCTGCATATCAGCAGCAATTATGTGAGGGATAGCTTCGATAACTTTGAGTTTTTCAAGTTCCTCTTTTACACCATCTCCCTCTATCGTTACAATGATACGACCTTTATCATCATGGAGATGATAATCACATACACCACTGTTTTTTAAGTCGATTATTACTTTCTCTACATGCTCTGGCAATGTTTGTACTACTATACTTGATATATTCATTTTACTTCCTTTTATTCGTAAATAACTCGTCTAATTTTTTCACCATTTTTGGCTCTCATTGTATCATATAATCTTTGAGTTTCTAATTTTTCCTCATAAGATATAGGAGTTCGTAAAGATTTGTACTCTACTAGTTCACCATTTTTATAAACCCCAGATACTATCGCTTTTATCCAATAGAACCCTTTGTCTTTTCTCATATTTTTAACAATCCCAATCCATTGTTTTTTATTTTGTATTGTTTGCCATAAATCTGCAAAAGCCTCTTGTGGCATATCAGGATGTCTGACTATATTATGGGGCTGACCAATAAGTTCCTCTTGTGTATAACCACTTATTTCACAAAATGTTTCATTGGCATAAGTAATCTTTCCACTTAAATCTGTTCTTGAGATAATCAATTCATCCTCAGGAACTACCGTTTCAATCAAAAACTCACTCTCTGTAAACTCCATTGTATCCCCTTTTAATCTATAGTATAAAAATTGATAATCTTATCATCACTTGAAACAAAGAACTCTTTTTCATTAATAAAGAGTATATTTGTCAGGGTCATACTGTTACCACCAAAAACCCCTACAGTACTTTTTGTATTGGTTTTAAATACAGTAACATTATTATTCTCATCACTAGCATATCCAACCAATGCTCCACTAGGTGATACACCTACACTGTAAATCAAAAAATTTGCTGTTTTATAATATGCAGAATTAAATTTCAAGTTGTAAACTACAACACGTCTGTCCTGACCAGCTGTTGCAATAATCTTATTTTTATAATCTACCTGAAAAACATTATCTAAATTTTTTCCACTTAACACTTTAAGCAGCGTTCCATCTCTTGTATCAAATATATGTAAATCTCCACTCTCATCAGCAATAACCACTTCAGCCTTATCTTCACTTAATGCAAAATTGGAAAATTTTGACATAGAGGCCTGTTTTATCCAATTATTAGAAGCTGTTTTTAGGTTGTATGAGATAATATCATTACTCAAAAGACCAAGTACTAAAGTGTTTTCATCTAAGAACTTTGCTTTTGCAATATAGAGTTTTTTAGAAGCTGGTATAACAACTTTCATAGTACCGTTTTCAAAAATGCGAACCTCTCTGTATCCACTTTGTGCTTGAGAGAGTATCAATACTTTTTGTTTTAAAACATCTACAGAGTAGATCTTTGCATCAATAGGATCACCCATAAAATCTTTGATTTTATCAAGTGTAATCTTTTGAATAATGGCATCTTTTTGGGTATCAATGATATCAACAACACCAGCAACTGTAGCACAGTAAAGTTTGGCATCTTTATATACGATATCAGTCACTCCACCATCAACTTTATACTGTTTTTTAGGTGGATGGATTACTCCACCCCATACTATACTTACAAAAAATAAACACGCAACAAGTATTTTCATTTCTAAACCTTTACTTTATAAGGATAGATGCAGAGGGGCATCGACTTATACAAAACCCACACGATGTACATTTATCTTCATCAATTTTTGGCATAAACATAGCCCGAAACTCTATAGCATCTTCTAAACAAGGGTCCTTACATGAAAAACACATCACCCCTTGCCAACTTAAACAGCTTTTTTCATCTATATATATTGTAGCATCAATTTGATGTTTGTTTTCCAAGGTCAACACACCAAATTCACACCCCTTAACACACTCATCACAATAAGTACACCCACTTTTAGAAAAATCAAGATACGGTGTTTTATCTTCAGCGATTACTATTATCTGCTCTTGACAAAAAGAAACACACTTGCCATCACATTTATGGCACTCTTTGTCAAAAGCATCTTTATCTCCAAAATAAGGAGGTCTAATCAATGTTTGCTTCTTTGTTTCCCCTTTAACAGAGGAAGAAAGAAAGCTAAAAAGCTCTCTTCTCTCCATATCTATTTATTTGCAGCTTTTGTTGTATCTAAACCTTCCAACATTCTGCTACCATTCCAGCGAGATTTATGTGCTCCATCTGGATCGATATAATCTGGCTTAAAGTTATTTGGAACAGCCAACTCTGTTTCTGATTGAGGCGCATGACACTGTGTACAGTTATAACGTGCACCCACTAGACGGTTCTCTTTTTTAATTGAGATGTGTGCAAGTTTTTCACTTGATGTGTTTTCACCTTTAATCGCATACGAACTTTGTGGTCTAAAGTTTGTAAAGTGTGATGGTGGAATTGGTGTTGCACCCATGCTTGATGCTACATCTGGCATATGACACCCTAAACATTGGTTATCTCCTATCTTAATAGGAATCAAACCTGTTACATCATGAGGAATCATTGGTGGAGCATCTTGGAAAGCTCTTTCAAATTTTTTCCCACTTCCTGCATAGTTTGTACTGTATTGAGTAGCTGCAGGTTTAACCTCTTCTTGAAATAAACTTGTCTTTCTAAGTCCAAGTTGTTCTTCACTGATTGTTGGTTTTACTTCTGCTTGCTTTGCAGGTGCTGCATCATTTGTGCTGTTACATCCTACAAATAACATTGTCGCAGCAGCTAAACCAATAGTTATTTTATTTATTAATTTCATTTTACTCTCCCAAATTTTTATTATTTACTAGGTTCTTTATATGAAAGCCCAAAGCATCATCATCACACACTTCTATACAGCGAGCACAGTTTGTACACTCACCCGATAAAACTGGTAAAGATTCTTTACCAATCATATGCAGTACATGATTTTCTGGACAAACTTTTTTACACTTCATACAAAGTGTACAGTTCTCTTCAATATGGTGTACTCTAATAAAACTAAACTTGCCTATTAGTGAATAAAATCCACCAAGAGGGCATATATGTCCACACCATCCATTTTTTAAAACAAACAAATCAAATAAAAAGATAACAAGTATCGCAGCCCAACCAAATCCTAAACCAAACACTATACCTCTGTGTACCATCGATATAGGACTTATAAATTCAAAAGCTGTTACACCCATAATAGCTGAGATAACAAGACTAAGACCCAACACCCAATAGCGCATCTTTCTCGATGCAGGCTGCTTAATACCCTTAATCTTATTTATACCCAACTTCTCTCTTAAATAATTTGCACTGTCAGTCACCATATTAATAGGACATACCCAAGAACAAAAAGCACGACCTCCAAAAAGCATATAAAATGCCAGTACAACTCCTACACCAACCAACAAATCAGTCGCAAGAACAGCACCAGCTGCCAACATCTGTAAAGCTGCATAAGGATCACTCATTGGAATTGTTTCTAAAATAATAGAAGAACTCAAATTCCCTTGAAGGATTTTCCATCCCCAGGCATTAGCTCCAAAATATAAAATTAACAATCCAATCTGTGTGACTCTTCTTAAAATCAAATAGCGATAGTTATTCCATAGAGTTTTCATTCGTACAACCCTTCAAGGAGATCACCATTTAACTTATCTGCAGCCTTTTGTTTGCTTAATTCAGTTGTTGTTTTAATCTCATGTGCATTCTTAAGACGTTTTTCATCCTCTTTGTCCCAACCTTTAATATAGTAATCTCCAGCTCTACCCATAGCTACTTCACGAGGAAGTATATGAATAGCAGGTTTCTCAGTTACACAGGCTTTTTCACAAAGTCCACATCCAGTACATGCATCACTATGCACAATTGGCTTCATAAATGCATGTTTTCCAGTTCTTTCATTCTTTTGATACTCAATTGTTATAGCTTCACCAAGAATTGGACACGCTCTATAACAGGCATCACATTGAATCCCCCAAAAAGCGATACAACTCTCTTCATCTACAACAGCTAAACCCATATCGGCACTGTTTATATCAAGTTTTCCATCTGTAGTTACACTTGCTTCATCCAGAGCTCCAGTAGGACATACTGGAACACATGGAATATCTGGACACATATAACAAGGTACCTCTCTTGGAACAAAATATGGTGTACCTAAAGGTTTGTGATCTCCTGGCTTTGCCAGTAATAAAGTATCATACGGACACGCTTCTACACATAATCCACATTTTATACAGGTACGAAGAAAATCTTTTTCATCAATAGCTCCAGGTGGTCGAAGCAACAGTGATGAAGCAGTCACTTCATCAACATATGCACTCCAAATAAATCCACCCATTGTCGCAAGGCCAACACCTCGCGCCATATTGAGAATAAATTTTCTTCTATCTGTAACTGATTCTTTTTTTTTAGGTCTGTTTTCGCTCAAAACGATACTTCCCTTACCTTTTTTTATGCTTTATAAAGTTTTATAGCACATTTTTTATAGTCTGTTTGTTTTGACATTGGACATGTCGCATCTAAACACACTTTATTGATAAATACTTTTTCATCAAACCATGGAACAAATACAAGTCCTCTTGGAGGTCTGTTTCTACCACGAGTTTCAACACGAGCTTTTACTCTACCACGACGAGATTCAACCCAACAAAGTTCACCTTGTTTAAGACCTTTTTCTTCCGCAGTTTTAGGATTCATATAACATAATGCTTCAGGTACTGCACGATAAAGCTCAGGTACACGCATAGTCATAGTTCCAGAGTGCCAATGCTCAAGTACACGACCTGTACATAACCAAGTATCATATTCATTATCTGGCATTTCTGGTGGATCCATATATGGACGAGCAAATATTTTTGCTTTATCTGGTAATGGTTTTTTCTTTTTGTCTGTAATACCAGTTAAATTACCTTGAGCAAGTGCTTTTGCAAGTGGACCGTAGAATGCGTGTGTAGAATCTTTACCAGATTTTGCAACAGCTTTTGCAGCATATGGATCATACTTCACATTAAAACGCCATTGTGTCTCTTTTCCGTCAACAACTGGCCATTTAAGTCCACGAACTTTATGGTAAGTAGTAAATGGAGCCAAGTCATGACCGTGACCACGACCAAATGATGCATACTCTTCAAAAAGGTATTCATGAACCATAAAGCCATACCCTTTAAATACTTTACCGTCACTTCCTACAACATTTCTGCTATCACCGATACACTCAGAGTTATCAAAACCTTTTTGTGGGAAAGAGTCTAAGTCAATTTTATAACTTCTTGCTCTCTCATTTGCAAAAAGGATATCAAACATTGTTGTGTTTTCATCATAACCCATTTTCTTCGCTTCAGCGATAACATTTGGAAGTTTTTTACCATTTCTTAATGTATACTCACCCCATACATCTTTTACAGTAAAGCGTTTTGAAAGCTCAAGCCACTGCCAAGTATCACTCATAGCATCACCAACAGGAAGAACTTGTTGTCTCCAGTGTTGTGTACGACGCTCAGCATTACCATAAGCACCCCATTTTTCATAAATCATTGCAGATGGTAGAACAAGGTCAGATACCATCGCTGAGATACCAGGATATCCATCAGAAGTTACAATGAAGTTATCCATTTCGCGAGCAGCTTTAATCCAGTGTTTCGCAGATGCTGAATCTTGATAAGGATTACAAACATTTACCCATGCAAATTTGACAACACCATCTTCAATATCACGATGAATTTTCATAATGTGTTGATTACCCACTGGATTTAATGTTCCATGTGGAATTTTCCAAACTTCTTCAACATGTTTTCTATGTTTACCGTTTTTAACCATCATATCCGCAGGTAAACGGTGACAGAAAGTACCAACTTCACGTGCTGTACCACAAGCTGAAGGCTGACCAGTTAAAGAGAATGCTCCAGAACCAGGAAGTGCTTGCTTATTAAGCATAAAGTGAACATTATATGAAAGTGTATTAACCCATGTACCACGTGTATGTTGGTTCATACCCATTGTCCAGAAAGATACTACTTTTCTCCCTTTTTCAATGTAGAGATCAGCTAAAGTTTGTAGTTTTTGTTTAAAACTATCAAGTGATTCATCTGGATCACCTTTAGCAATTTTTGCTACATAATCAAGCGTATAAGGAGCTAAGAATTTTTTATACTCTTCAAAAGAAATTTCCCAGTGTTTCAAACCAGCTGGCTTGTTCACCATCACATCACCCTCTTTATAACCATACGGCTCTAACGCAGGTGCTTCCTTAGCAGAAACAACATGTTTCATCTCATGATTGATTGTTTCCATCTCTTTTGCTGAATACTTACCAGCACTACCATCAGGTCTAACAGGAGTAACTGACTTTTCACCAGCTCTTCTCATACCATAACCCATATTTACTGGAGATGCAGCAAAAACGATATTTTTCTTTAAGAAATCCCAATCAATCGCTTCAGGGTGATTGTAAACAATCTCTCTTGCGATATAGTTCCACATTGCAAGGTCAGTTGATGGTGAGAAAATAATCTCTATATCAGCTAAATCTGAAGTTCTATGTCTGTATGTTGACATATTGATAACTTTTACACGATCTGGATCACTTAATTTTCTATCTGTAACACGTGACCATAAAATAGGGTGCATCTCTGCCATATTTGAACCCCAAGATACAATAGTATCAGTCAGCTCAATATCATCATAACAACCAGATGGTTCATCAATACCAAATGTTTGATAAAATCCAACAACCGCAGATGCCATACAGTGACGAGCATTAGGATCAATCGCATTTGATCTAAATCCACCTTTCATCATCTTTTGTGCAGCATATCCTTCCATAACTGTATATTGCCCAGAAGCAAATACTGCTACACCCTCAGGACCACTTGCTTTAAGTGCTTTTCTAATGTGAGTTTCCATCTCATCAAAAGCTCTTTTCCAAGATACTGGAGCGAATTTACCTTTTTTATCAAATTCACCCTTAGAATTAACACGCAACAATGGTTGCGTCAATCTATCTGCACCATACATAATCTTCGCATTAAAATATCCCTTAATACAATTAAGACCACGATTTACTGGAGCTGCTGGATCTCCTTTTACAGCAACAATCTTACCATTTTTTGTTGCCATCATAATACCACAACCTGTACCACAGAAACGACAAGCTGCTTTGTCCCATCTCCATCCAGCTTCTGCTGCATTTGCACTAGCTTCTAACTCTGCTGGTACACTCATACCAATAGCTGCTGCTGCCGATGCTGCTGCTGAACTTTTAAGAAATTCTCTTCTTGAAAGTGACATATTTTCTCCTACTAAATAAATTTTGAACTTTGTTAAGGTGTCCATTAACGCTACAATTATATTACTATCAGTAAAAAAAATAATTGATATATGTCAAGCTTATAAATTACACATATGATATAATTATGTCGTTGATTTTTAAGTAATTGGTTAACTTCAATGAATTTAATGAAGTTTTTACTTTGTATCTAATATAATATATAGATTGATGAAAATCAAAAAAATTGGTAATCATCAGTCTACATTATTTAAAAGGAAGAGAATGAAAAAAATAGTTATGTCGGCTGTTGCATTAACAGCTATAATGGGTTCTATAAACACAGTAAGTGCTGCAGACAAGGGG
>Ga0256837_1002011_pt1 | contig 13171 bp, 12 predicted proteins | sample 4562384metaG_FD_185976 | JGI IMG/M metagenome (GOLD analysis project Ga0256837, IMG submission 185976) | Hydrothermal vent microbial communities from Guaymas Basin, Mexico - 4561-384 | ecosystem: Environmental > Aquatic > Marine > Hydrothermal vents | place: Mexico: Guaymas Basin | collected... | reverse complement strand
GGATGGATCCTGATCTCAACCCAAAACTGCGTACGGCAATTTTAAATGCAAAAGCAGAAAATATGCCAAAAGACAATATTGATGCTGCTATAAAAAGAGCTGCTGCAAAAGACAGTGCAGATATGAAAGAGGTAAACTTTGAGGGGAAAGCTCCCCATGGTGTACTTCTTTTTATAGAGTGTGCAACTGACAATAATACACGTACGGTTGCGAATGTAAAGAGTATCTTAAACAAAAACGGTGGAGAGATGCTTACAAACGGATCTTTAGAGTTTATGTTTGCCCGTAAAGCGATTTTTGAGTTTAATCTTAAAGATGATATGGATCTAGAAGAGTTAGAGCTTGAACTGATCGATGCCGGACTTGAAGAGATCGAAGAGGAAGAAGGTGTTGTTCTTGTGACTGCTGACTATACTGCATTTGGTACGATGAATGAGGCACTTGAGAATTTAGGTGTAGAGATCACAAAAGCAACACTGGAGCGTATTGCAAATACTCCAATTGAGATCAGCGAAGAGGATCAGGCTGATGTTGATAAAATCTTGGAGAGACTCGAAGATGATGAGGATGTGCAAAAAGTTTATACAAACTTAGCATAATGCAAACTCTCAAAGAACATTTTACAACTACTTTAGAGGTGAAGCAATCAAAATTTATTGCTCACCTTGTCCCCTACACACTTTATGAACAAACCCTACAAGCATTAAAAGAAGAACATCCAAAAGCACGCCATTTTGTAACAGCATATAGATATCTTAATGAGTATGCACAAATTGTAGAACACTCCAGTGATGACGGTGAACCAAAGGGAACTTCCGGAAAACCCTCTTTGATGGTATTACAGGGTCAAGATCTCATTAATGTAGCTGTTATCGTAGTACGCTATTTTGGTGGAACAAAACTAGGAACAGGTGGTTTGGTTCGTGCCTACAGTGATACTGTAAATCTTGTAATAGAAGCAGCAGAGCTCGTTGAGTATAAAGAGGAGATAGAGGAGCAGATTAGTTGTGACTACTCAGATATTCGACTTGTTGAGTATGAGTGCGAAGCATATGGTGTAACTGTTTTAGAAAAATCTTTTGACACAGAGGCCCATTATAAAATTAAAGCTACAAAAGAGGCTATGAAGAACTTTTTGCAGAAGATGGAAAGAGTCATAAAGATCTAGTTTACCTAGAACTTATCCTCTTCCTTGAACAGCATTGCCCATATCCCACATAGGTAAGAATATACCAAGTGCAAGTAAAATTACCATTGATGCGATAATTAAGAGCATAATAGGCTCAATTGCTTCGCTTAGACCATCAATAATAGCATCAAAGCGCATTTTATAATACTCGGCAACTTTTTGTACCATAGTATCCAGTGTACCACTATCTTCTCCTGCGCGTACCATTTGGATAATCATATTTTCAAAAAGTCCTGTCTCTTCAAGCCCTTTATTTAAAGCTCCACCTTTTTCCACTGTAATGATTACAGATAAAAGTTTTTTCTTTAGAGGAAGATTATCAATCATATCAATTGAAGTACTTAGTGCTTCAGCAATAGGAATACCGGCACGAATTAGTTCAGAAAAGACTAGAGTAAAACGGCTGAGTGTTGAAAACATAATAATATTTTTAATAAGATAAGTCTTTAAAAGCAGTTTATGCCAATTGTAACGTATCTCTTCATTATTATCGATCATATATTTAAAGGTCATAAAGGCAAGAGCCAGACCTGCTAAAACATATGGACCAAAGTTATTAAAAAGGTATTCTAATTTTAATAAAATTATGGTTGGAAGTGGTAACTGAGCATGTAGCTCTTCAAAGATAGCTTTAAATTGAGGAACTACGTAAGAAATTAAAATAGTAAATGCAATAGCCATTGCAATCATTACATTTCTTGGATATGCCATAGCTTTTTTAAACTTAACTACATTGGCACGGATCTCTTCTAACATATCTGCCAAAGCATAGAGTGCTTCATCTAGATTACCAGTTTTCTCCCCAAGTTGGATCATTGCAATTGTAAGGTTTCCGACTTCAAAACGAAAATTTTCCATTGCAGCAGAAAAAGAGTGCCCTGAGTTAATATCATCAGCTACTTTTGAAAAAACACTCTTTAAAGCATCATCTGTTGTTGCATTTGCAATTTCATTAAGAGAATCATTAATAGAGATACCGGCATTTGTCATTACGGCTAATTGTCGAATAGCAGCAATCAGCGCATCTGGTTTTATCTTTTTCTTTTTTACATTTTGTAAAAGTTCTGTTTTTAATCTTTTAAATTTCGCCTCAAAAGGCTCAGGTGCCTCTTCAACTTTAATGATAATGCCTGAAAATTTTAATTTTGCATAACTGTTTGCTTCTTTTTTATTTTCTGCATAAAGACCAATTTTCTCTTTTTTCCCTTTTGTCAGTACTGTTACTAAAAAATATTTCATCCTTTTGCAACCTTTAAGACTTCTTCAATACTTGTGATACCATCGATTGCTTTTTGTAAACCATTATGAAAAATAGGAATAAATCCCTCTTTTTTTGCCTGTTCAAGCATTACCTCTTTTGATGCACCTTTTGCAATGAGTGTTGAGAGATCTTCTGAGATATTTAGAACTTCACAGATCATCTCTCGCCCCATATAACCGGTACCTCCACACTCTTTACACCCTTTGCCTTTATAAAAAATAGTCCCTTCTGGTACAGAACCTTCAATCTCTTCTAAGACAGAGGCACTCAGTGAATCTTCAATTTTACAATGTTTGCAAATTTTTCTGACAAGCCTTTGTGCTTGAATAGCAACAAGAGCACCACTTATGAGGTAATGCTCAATTCCCATATCTGCCATTCTTGGAATTGCTGAGATAGAGTCATTTGTGTGTAGGGTTGAAATAACCATATGTCCAGTCAGTGCAGCCTTAATTGCAATTTCAAGTGTTTCTTGATCCCGAATCTCCCCAATCATGATCTTGTCTGGATCTTGACGAAGAATAGAACGCAGAGCATCTGCAAAACTAAGACCTACTTTTGCATTAACTTGAACTTGTTGAATAAGGTTCATTCTATACTCAACCGGATCTTCAACAGTAATTACTTTGTCTTCTACATTTCTAAGTTCATTTAAAGCACCATAGAGTGTTGTAGTTTTACCAGAACCTGTCGGTCCAGTTACAAGAATAATGCCATAGGGTGCCTGTAGCCCTTTGAGCAGTTTATGATAACTTACACTGTCCATTCCAGCATCTTCAAGACGTACAAGTGCTTTTTGTTTATCTAGTACACGCATTACAATAGATTCACCGTAAAGAATAGGCAGTGTTGAAATACGAAAATCATATTCACGTGCACCGACAGCAGTAGAGAAACGACCATCTTGAGGTTTTCTTTTCTCTGCAATATCAAGATTTGCAAGCAGTTTTAAACGTGACGCCAATGGTGGATAGATATCTTTTTCAAAAATAAACATCTCTGTAAGTTTTCCATCTACACGACCACGAACAACACAGTTCTTTTCTGTCGGTTCTACATGAATATCACTTGCTCGTCCATTTATACATGTTTTTAAAACGACATCAATAAGCATTAAAATAGAAGATGCTTCTTGCTGCTCTTCAAGTGTTGAGATTGAGTTAAGCTCTTCTCGAATTTTTCGAACAAGATCTTTTACACTGTCTTTAAGACTGATTTTATGGAGATAACTCTCAATCTGTTTTTTTGTTGCAAGTGCAATTTTTAGAATTTTTCTAGGATAGAGTCTTTGAACTGCCTCTTGTGCATCGATATCAAGAGGATCCGTAAAAGCAACAGTAACACTCATATCATTTTGTGAAATAGGAATGGCATTGTGTTTTTGAAACTGTGTAAAAGGAACATTTGCAGTGAGATTGTAGTCCATATCTATGGAATCAAGATCAACAAATATAAGATCAAGTTCATCAGCAAGTTTTTGTAAAACAGCACTCTCAGAAATATAATCATAATCATCTATAATAGAGAGTTTATAGACTCCATTTCTAATTTGTTTTACAATGAAACGGATGAGACGATCCATTGTCATAAAACCAGAAAGTGTAATATCTCTTAAGATAAGGTTTTCACTGATTCCTTTAGCAAGAAGTCTGTCAACTTGCCCTTTCATAATGGAACCGTTAGCAAGCAGGTCCGTTGTTATTCTATCCACTCTAGTTTCCTTACCAATAGATATGTTGTTTTAAAAGCATTTTGTCATAATACTCTTCTATAATCATTTTATTTACTCTTGTCTCTTCTCGGATATAAAGTTTATAACTCTTTTTACTATCATCCGGATCCTTAAAGATATAAAAGCGTTTTCCCTGATCTTTTTGTGCAGTATAAAAATCAAAAACTTTTGAGAGTACATATTCTGTCGTTGGAAGTTTCAGTCCTGAAATATCATATCCATCAATTAGTGCATGATAAAGCATCTTTTTTTGCATTAAAATTACTGAGAAATAGGTTGCATTGGCTCGTGCTTCCTTAGAAAATTTTAACGCAGTAATAGGAATAGCTAATCTATCGATAAAATCTGCATTAAGACAAACAAAACCATAAAGGGCTACTAGCTCTTCATTTTTTTTAAAACGAAAAAAATTGTCAAAACCGATTTTGCAAGCTTCTTTATACTCTTTATTCTGATAGAGAGAAAACATCTCTTGTTTAATATCTGCATAGAGTGATGTTAGTAAAAGTAGTGTTAAAATAAAATGTTTCATTGAAATTTTCCTCTTTGAATCTCATCAAGTAAGATTTGTGCGTTTGATGAGTGCGAATAGCTGATATACTTTTGAAGTGTTTTAACTGCTTGATCTTTTTTTCCAAGTTTTATAAGAGATCTTGCAAAAATCAACCAACTCTCTTCTATATCATTATTTATTTTATTTGTTATAAGTGCATAATTATATGCTTGTTTGTAATTGCCGAGTTCATAATATTTTTTAGCAGCAAATAGACTGAGTGCAGGATTGTTGTTTTGTTGAAATCTAGATAAAACTTCTTTAATATCATTTTCTGATTCACGTCTTTTAATAGTTATTTTTTTTATATTTTTTTCTTCTTGAATTTGTTCTTTTACTGGTTCAGGAGCACTCTTTTTTTCTGTTTTTATTGCTTCTACATACTCTTCTGTAGGCAAAGCAATAGGTGCTATTTTTTTCTTTTTAATTTTCTTTACAGGTTCTTTATAAGAAGGTGTAGTTTGAAAATTTTGAAGAAATTGCATTGATGGTCGTATGATAATTTTATTTTCTGTTTGTTGTTTTATTGTCTCTTTTGGTAGCTCTTTTATAATTAGAGGAGAAATTTTTTCTTTCTTTTTAATAGGAACTGTAATCTCTTTTACTGGAGGCAGTTCTTCTTTTACAACTTTCTCTTTAGGTAAGGAAGCTTTGGGTATCTTCTGTTTTTTTTCTACAGTAACAGGTTTTTGTATCTCTTTTTTTTCAGAGGAGTCTAAAGTATCCTCTTTTGAAAAAAGAAAAAAATATGTTGCAACAGTAACAAAAACAAGAGTTAAAAAGCCAATAATATAAGGAGCAATCGAACGAATTTTATACTCTACCCATCGTTTTTCAAGATCATTTATATTAAGCATTTATTAGTCCTGTATGTATAGCAGCCATTTCAACAAGTTTAGATGATACATATGTTGTACTGACTTTATGGAGTTGTTGTCTCTCTTCATAAATTGTATAAATATCAAAGAGTGTATAAAGCAGTTTATTTGTATCTCTATAGTTGCCTTTTGTCAATTTATAGATAAGATTAATAATCCTGTTATTATTAAACATACTTGCAGTATCAAAACAGTTTGCCATCATTAATTTTTTTTGTATATATATTTTTAATTCTGCTTTAGAAGCATTTTCAAGTTCTATACTCTCCCAAATACGTGTTTGAAAGTGCTCTTTTGCAATTAAATCTTCTTTTTCTGTTTTATGAAGAGCTATAACAAATTTAATTTTTCTTGTATCTGAAAGCAGACGAATCTTTTCCATAAGAGCATCAGAGTAGAGCTGTGCTTCATCAAGAAGAACAACAGGCGGTTCTTCAAAATTCTTTTTTTCAAGGATTTGTATAAATTGTGTAAAATTTAACTCTTCTTCAACTGTAACATCACAGACATCATGAGCCAGCCGTTTATAAAATTCAGATTCATCCAATATGGGAGTTTGATAGAGGACCAGTGATCTCTCTTCTGCGGCATCTTTATAGAGTTTGCTTAAAAACATACTCTTGCCCGTTCCTGGTTTTCCATAGAGTAGAATCATTTTTAATGGTTTTGTAATAGATTGCTCAAGAGAACGATAGATTTCAGATACACGTTCTAGTTGAACATAATCTTTAGGGTTTACCGTATCTAAGAAAATGTCTTTAGAATCTGCAAAGATACTTTTCATATATAATGTCCCTTATTATTTCTTATTTATTTTTTTGCTAGTACTTTGTTTTGGATACTTTGAAACATATTCAAAATTAAGAAGATCATTACTGAGACTTTTATAACCCAAATCAGAGAGAGAGACACTGTTTTTTGCTTTATGAATAATATGTGGCTCAATAATAATAACTAATTCTTGCGTCTGTTTTATTCTTGATTCATATTTAAAAAGATAGCTAATAATAGGAATATCTCCTAAAATAGGAACTTTACTTACATCATTCGTATTTTTTGTATTTATAAGACCACCAAGAATAATTCTGTTTCCATCTTTTACTGTTACAACTGAAGAGAGTTGTCGACGTGCTAGATCTGGTGGCATATCACGCCCTGTGTTTGGCATATCAGACATACTGACTGTTGTCTCTGAAAGAGAAGGATTTATTCTTAACGTAATAGTTTTGTCGTCAGAAATTTCAGGTGTTATTGTTAAAAGTACTCCGGCAAAGACAGATTGAATATTTTGATTTTGAGTTGTTGCTGCTATACCGCCACTAGTACCTTGTTGATTGGTTTCTGAAAGAATTTTATAAAAATATTCAGTACCGGCGGTGATTAAAGCCGGCTGATTATTAAGTGTTAAAACTTTTGGATTAGAGATAGAGTTTACATCTCCTTGTGTTTTTAGAAATTTAATCACTTCATTGAGTGAACCACCACCTTTAATTGTAACAATTTTAGACATACCTGTTGCTGTTCCTAATGCTGCTGTTGTAATAGTAGGGTTTTGAGCATTTTTTGTATCAAAAGTATCAACATTTTCAAGTCTAAGAGTATTCATACCAACTTGTACATTCTGTAGTGCATAGAGCTGTTTCCAGTCTATACCTGTAGTTTTTCCTTTTGTCATTGTTACTGTCAGGAGCTGTACATCAATGAGTACTTGAAGTTGTACTTTGTCTTGAAGTCTTTTCAGATAAGATTCAAAACGTTTTAATTGTTGTTGTGTTGCTGTGACTGTTATAAGTCCAGCATTTTTATTAATTAAAGGAGCAGGAGCATGATAAGAGTCTGTTGGACGATTTAAGACACTTTGAAACTCCGTATCTAGTTGTTCCCAAAATTTTACTTCATCTGTACTCTCTATTTTAATACCACTGTCTGCTGTTGAATTACTACCAGAATTCTTTTCTGTATTTGCACCGTTGTTTGTAGTTCCTGTTGTATTAGAAGCACCATTTCCTGATGAACTTAGTGTTACATCTGTACTGCCTGAACTTTTTCTTTGTGATAGTATATAGTCAATATTAAAAACTTTAGTCTTTAGATAAGATATTTTGAGAAGATTATTTTCAAGAGTATATGAAAGATTATTTTCTGTTAATATAATATTTAAGACTTCTTCAATTGTTAAATTTTTCAAATTTGTTTTATTGAGTTTTCTTTGAAGAATTTTTTCTGTATATGGATCACTAATAATAATACTAAAACCACACTCATCACTGAGTTGATCGACAAAGTCTACGATTTTGGTATTTTTAGAAGAGCTAATTGTAAAGAGCTCATAAGAACAATCTGCAAAACTACTAGTCGAGACCATTGTTGTTAAAATAGCTGCACATAGTGATGTCTTTATAAATTTCATGTCGTATTCCTAATTATTCTTAATTTTTAAATTTTTATTTTTACTCAAAATTGATAGAGTTTTTCTCTTTTTCCCTTTTGTTAAAAGGACAGTTTTTGCGTTAACTTTTGTAACTGTATATGAAGATACTTTACTTCCTTCTTTATACCATTTTCCATTAATCAATGCAGATTTATTCATTGTTGCTTCTAAAGTTAATTTTGTAACATAGTATCTTCTTTGTTTTTTTCTATGAATTTTTCTTTTTTTAGCTGTTTTCTTAATTTGTGCTTTTTTCTCGTTGCTGCTTCCTAAGAGAATAAAGGGATCTTTTAAAATATCTATTTTCGTTTTATCAATACCTTTTCTTGGCGGTTTGATGGCTTTTATTTGATCATCAACCCATGAGAGTTCATTTGCTAATATAGTACTAACTGATAGTAGTAAAATTAAAAGGAGAATTTTTGTTTTCATTAGTATCTAATCCCCCATACTGAAATTTGAAATTCTGAATTCAGTTCATCTTTCATTGTTAAATTAAAATCGTGAATATCAACAACAAGATCATTCTGTTCTAAAGCATTGACAAAATTGAGTGTATTTTTAAATCCACCTTCTGTCTCCACTGTAATATCCAAAATATGTCCGAATGAACTACCCGCTTTTGCATATTTATTCGTCAGTTTATTTATCTTTAGTTTGTATTTTTGAGAATTTGTTGTTATTGAATCTAAATACTCTCCCCACGCACGTTCATCATAAATCAAAAATGAAATTGTTTCTATTTTGTGTTTAATGTAAGCATTGTTTTTTCTATGCATTAACATCTGATTATTTATATTGTGTATATCATTTTCAAGTTTTGTAATTTTAATTTGTGGATTTCTTTGCAGATACTGTTCATCAGCTTTTATCTGATTAGAGACTCTTTTAACACTGTTTTTTGTTCGTTGAAAGCCTTCAAATGAACTATCCCAAAAAAGAAGATATGCAAAAGCAAAGATAGAGCCTACAACCATAATATAAGTCATATAGACCTCTTTTGGTTCTTTGTCTTTAAAAAAGCTGTCTATTTGATGTAAATAATTTTCAATCCCTAACTTCATAATAATGTCACTTTTAGTTTACTTGTATAGATATCATATTTGTCATTATATTCTATGCTGTCTACATTGAAATCGTATTTCTCTTCATATGTTTTTGTGAGATATTCAATAAGCTTTGTAATTGGTCTATCTTTTGATGAGACAAGATTTAAAATTAAACTTTTTTTCTCTTTTTTCTCTTCATACTCTACTGACTCTACATTTACATTGAATTTATTTAATTCTTTTGTAAAAAGAGCTAAAAGTTTAGCTTTCATAGGATAGTTCACTTTGACTTTATGAATTTTTATAAGAGTGTTTTTCTTTTCATTATACTCTTTTTCTTCCTCTTTTAAGAGTGTAAGTGCTTTTGTTTTGTCGAGTTCTTTACTTTTAATAGTTGCTTCTCGAGTAATTTTAACATTATGTACTTCTTTATATTTTTGTTTTAAAAGATCCAGCTGTAGTTCTTGAGCATATGTCAGTACCCAGTATGTAATGGGGTAGGCAAATGCGAGTGCAAATGAAGCTGCTGTAAGAATAATTAATTTTCCACTCTCTCTATGGATGAATTTTGGAGGACGTTGATATAAAGTAAAGTTACAATCATACTTCTCCTCCATTGGTAAAGTAGTGTAGAGTTGCATTAATGCATGTGTTTGATCTAAATAGCTTCCGTTACTTGTTTCAAAGCCATAATCAAAATCAAATTCGCTGGTTTGAACATTTAGAATAACTTCTGCAATTTCATGAATTTTAGTTTGCGTAAAAATTTGTGTGCCAATATAAATCTGTTCAAATTTTTCAATTTCAAAAGCACGTTTTGCATATGTTAAAATATCATTTACATTTGCTATCAGTTCTTTGTAAAGTCTAATCAGATACTCTTTATAGGGACTGAGACTTGTTTTTAGATTGACTGTAGTTAAGAACTCTATAAACTCATCATAAGGTACTCTTTCACCATAAAGTTCACAAAATCGTTCATGCATATCCATAAATGAGTATTTTAGTGATTTTGTATAGATAAACTCTTTATTTCTATAGATGCTTAAAGATGCATCATTCTCTTGAAGATATACAAAACAGTGTACTCCGTTACTCTCAAGGATCTCTTTTGAATAAAGAGATTTTATAAGCAGCGGCATTGGAATTATAATATCAACATATTTTATCTCTTCTACAACAGGTTCAAATGTTGTAGTGATATCTAAAGGATCTACAATAAAGAGATGAAAATGTCTATTTTCTTCATCTAGGTTATTGAAAGTTTCAATGTATTGAATTTTATATTCAACAGCCTGATCCAGTGCTAATTCATCATATGCTTTGTTATTAATTGCATCATAGAGATCTTCTTGCGGTATATTTTTACTAATCTCTATATGAGCAGTGATAAACTCTTTTGTATTGAGATAGGAAATTACAAATTGATCTTTTGAAAATGACGGAGATTCTACTTCTGATATAAAGCTAGATATACCACTATAATAGCTTTGTTTATAGGGATTAACCGATAATACACTTCCAAAAGAGCGATTTGTTGAACTAGTCATTAATTTATAATCCTATTTAAATTTAACCATTATCATAGAACAAAATTTATCATCTTTATAAAATTCTATTCTAAATGTTTTACCTGCTTTGTCAACTGCATATCTACGGTTGAGTTTTTGTTTGGAAATTAAGATATTACTCTCATCTTTTCTGTTCTTAGCATGGTATCCTATTATATTTACACGGTATTTTTTGTTTTTTATAATTTTAAAATCGTCTTTTACAGAAAAATATGAAGCTTTTTTTACTAAAATTTGTTTTTTATCAACTTCAACTTCATATGTTTCAGGACAATTTTGTTCCATTTTAAAGTACTGAGGTTTTAAAGATACGATTTTTTTGTTTCCTATAAAGATATCATATCGACCATGTCTGTTTTTCTTAGACATACCTAAAGGATGGGAAAAAACAAACTCATTACTTCTTGATTTTATCGGAATGAAGCTTAAAGAGTTTTTTATATCACTTAAATTTAACAAAATATTGTGATTTATTTCTAAAGTTCCATAATTTTTAATGATTTTTGCGATATTTTTTTCATTTAATACAAAATCTTTGCTATAGTTAATATCCATAATTTTCATAAAACCTTCTATTGCAAGCAGTTGATAGAAGACTTTTTGAGAGGTAGATGAAAGACTTTTGCTTGTTTCAATGGCAAAAGCCGGTTTATTGTTTTTTACTGCAAAGTAGGTTAATGAAAGTCGCATCTGTTCATCTTTGAATTTTGTTTGAGTATTTTTAACATTGAAAATATGATGTTTCTTTAAAAGTTTTTTATTAATGCTCTTTTGTACATTTTCAGCAATTTCATTAAGATTTCCAAAAAGTTGTTTTTTATTTAGATTACATTGATCAATTACACAGGTTTGTCCCCATGCATTGGGATTAAATATGCTATTTTGCTCTTTTTGTCTGTAAAAACCATGTCCGTCATGAAGATTTAAGATTAAAGTAACTTTTGGATCAAGAATAATTTTTTTAATAGATTCTACTATTGGTTTGTCTTTGTCTTTTGATCGAATAAAAGCAAACTTTCTATTCATATCTCCATGAATACCTCTTCTGTTTGCCATAATACTCTCTTTATTCAAGTTTGGAACAATCCAGAGATTTTTTGATTTTATAGTATAGTGCGTTGCTAAAATTGCTGCTGCAAAATAACCTCCCGGTTCATTGCCGTGTATGCCTCCAATAACTAAAAGTGTTGTGTTGGAGTCAGGATTTTCTTTTTTTATAAGCTGTACAGCAGATGCCTGTAGCAAAGAGTAAGAGAAAAAAATTGATAAAATAAACAGTTTCATTTTATCGCTCTGTAATGATATGAAATTTGTTGTTTTCTAATTTTACAATAAGAACTTTATTCCCTCGAAAAGAGTAGCTTCTTGCACTGTAAAATTCTTGAAAAGTAATTTGAAACAAATTATTGCTATTTGGGTAAGGTGTAATATTGATATCTTTAAAAATTATAGTTTTTCTCTCTTTTTTTCTAAAGATTCTTCTTTTGTAGTTTGTAAATTGTTTAAGATCCATACCATCAAAACGCTTGAATGTTGTGTCATAAAAACTAAGATAACTATCTAGATCATTATAGATCCATGCATATCGCCATTCAAACAGATCTCGTAAAAGTTTACTAAATATCTCTTTAGAATTTTCTGTTTGAACTCCATTTTCACTTATGATTAAAACAGTTTTTTTTATATCTATATTTTTATTTAAACACTCAATACTTTTGTTATTAATGGCGATACAACCCTTTGTAAAACTATCTCTGTTTTGATCTATAGGTAGTCCGTGAATCCAAATCCCTTGACCAGTTTTGTTTCTATATTTGTCATACAGATTTGGATAGGATGTTGCAAATGCCAAAGGCCCGTAAAAAGAGTCTACGTTTGTAAGTTTTTTAACTATGTTATAGACACCGACAGGAGTTCGTAAATCGCCTTCACGTTTTTTGTCTCCTTGCATTTTTCCGGTATAGGCATTATAGTTTCTTTTTAAAGTATATTTGTTTTGTGCATCTTTTTTATAAAGAGAAAGTTGTGACTTGGATTTGTCACAAATAAGGATATTGTCATACGATTCAAAATATCCAAATTGAGTATCTTTATTTTTAAGATATCTACTCCAGTATTGTTGATCTGTCAGCTCTTTATCAAGAGTCTTTTCAAGGTTATGAATCCCATGCTCTCTGTATTTTGTCAGAATTTCAATATCAGCTGCATGGAGTAGTGAGAAAAGAGATAAAAGGTAAAGAAGTGATTTTTTTTTTGTAATTTTATTGCGCATTATCATATCCTATCTCTTTTAAGAAATGTTTATCTTTTGTCCATCCCTTCTTTACAACAACTTGTAAATTAAGATAGGCTTTTTTCCCACTGAGCTGTTCAATTTTTTCACGAGCGGCTTTTCCTATGCGTTTGATAGCCTCACCTTTTTTTCCGATGATGATACCTTTTTGTGACTCTTTTTCAATGATGATAGTTGCATAGATTCTGTCAATACCGTGATCCTCTTCTATGGA
>Ga0256837_1002010_pt1 | contig 13173 bp, 13 predicted proteins | sample 4562384metaG_FD_185976 | JGI IMG/M metagenome (GOLD analysis project Ga0256837, IMG submission 185976) | Hydrothermal vent microbial communities from Guaymas Basin, Mexico - 4561-384 | ecosystem: Environmental > Aquatic > Marine > Hydrothermal vents | place: Mexico: Guaymas Basin | collected... | reverse complement strand
GATTTTATCCAATCACTAAACGATACCCTAGCAAAAGGTGTAAATAAATACAACAAATTCCCATCAGCAAACTATGATGCTTCAACCGATTTTTATAAAGATAAAAAAATAGTAAAAGCAATTATCCCCTTTGCAGAAGTAAAACAATTTAAAGAAAAACAATTAGGTTACAGATGGAATCCCATGGAAGAACTTTGGTACAAAGTTATCCCATCATCTCAGATGATAGATGAAGACACAAAACTAAAATCAGAACTAAATGACCCCCAAGCAAAAAAGTTCACATTCCACGATTATAAAACAACACCTTTCGAGCCAAAATACTATATGCTAATTGAAATAAAAATCAAGGATTATAGTCAAAAACAACTCATAAAAACCGAGCTAAAAGATAAAGCAGGTTTTTATAGCTTCAAAGAAAAAAATGGAGAGTGGAATAAAAAATACATAAGAAAAATATTCCCAGCAAAACAAATCCACGAAGTGATGCAACAAATTAGTTTCGCACAAGAACACATAGCAATATCATTTCAAGATAAAACACAATCAAAAACAAAAGCCATAATCGCTTAAAAAATATGAGGAATATTTAATGAATTTAAAAAAAATTATATTAGGTGGTTTAATTTGTTTAATGTCTTCAAATGCAATAGCAGATGATAATAAAATAGACTTAAATTGTAGAGGTACTCAAATAATAAAAGCAAATTTATTATTTGGATTTTATCTTAAAAGAAACTTTCAGAATAATATGAAAAGTGAAAATATAGCTCCTGTTATTATTTATAATAATAATTGTTATATAAATGGAATTGCAAATCAATTGTTATCTTCAAATATAATAAATATCTTTTTAAAAGATATGACTTGTAAAGTAAATAATAATTATGTTCGTTTTTATCTTGATGGATATGTAGTTGATAATAAATATAATGGGATTAAAGGTGAATTCATTGCAATTAATAAGTCTTTTGAAAAAGAGAAAAAAGCTGTACGACAAATAGTTCCTTTTGAACCAATCATAGTAGTTGAAAAAAAAGATAATGTAACAATAGTTATTAAAAGTATGGAAAGAATTAAATAATCGCTTAAAAAAACTCCCTGCAAAAGTGCAAAGTGTAACTCATAGCTATAAAGAATTGAGACACCTTTATAGCTAAAAAAAACGGAAATCAAAAAATGAAAAATATACTAAATAAAAAACTAAAACAATTAACATTCGATTTTGATAACCTACCAGCTCAACAATCAAACTATATCAATCCAAATTTACCAAGCCAAGATAATATAAAATACCTAAAACTAGATGCAACATTTTATAAAATATACCCAGATGATTCTATATCAATCACAACACCAGATTATAAAAAAACAATCTCAACCTTAGTAAAAAAAGATATAGCAGACCAAATCTATAACCAATTAAATATCCAAAACCCAAAACAAGTTTATAATGATTTTGATAAATTTGTAATAGGTGTTAATCAAGCAAACTATAAAACAAAAATACAAGAATATGAAAAACTAAAAGAAAATATCCAAAATAATAATATGCCAAATAATTACCCAACTTTGTCAAATTTATATGACAAAATGCAACATATTTTATTATACGAACTAGAAAATACTATAATACAACCACAAAAGGATGAATATGCAAGAAGTAAATACACAGAACTTATTGAACTGGATAAACAAAGAACTGAACTCAAGACAGATACCGATGAGCGAAGAGAACAAGAACACCCTAGTGAAAGAAGCACTAGAAACATACGAGAATCAGATATTATCGCTAGAATCAATCCACGAAGCAATCAACATAATGACAGGATTAACCCTAGAAAAAATAAAAGCTTACGAATATTCATAAAACAAATAGATGAAGCTAAAACAAATAAAGAACTAAAACAACTTCATTATAAAATAACAGATAGTTATATATTCAATAAATCAATAGATATTAATGAGTGCCAATATCTAAAAGACCAAATCCAAATAAAAAGATTTGATTTAAACGAGTTATCCCCGATAGAAAATTTTTATGATAAATTCTCAGATGAATCATTACAAAAAATCCAAAAAGTAGCTAATGATATATTAAACCGTGATATTTTTTATGTAGGAAATCACAACATATCATTAGCCTACGACCAAAATAAAAACGACTACTTTTTCAACTACCAAAGCCCAAAATATAAATGTGGCGAATTAGATGAAGAAAAACATCTAATTATAGCAACCATAGATGCATCAAACCTAGAAATAAAACAAACAATATACCAAGAAGTACAAGACATCCTAGAAGATACTTTTTACCTACAACAATCAAACAACCAAGAGTATGAAGAGTTTAACTATTCCAAAAACTCATTAAAAGACCAACTGAATAAAAATAATACAACTCCACAAACTCAAAAATAGGAATGTAAAAATGACACAATACAAAATAATTAAAGCTAAAACCATAAAAGAACTAGAAAAAGAAGTAAATAAATTTTTAAATTTTAAAACAGAAGTAAAACTAGGCACTTTAATCTACCGACAAAATGAATATATCCAAGCAATTCAATATAATTTAGTTTTTCAAAATAAACCTAAACTATTAAAAAGTGCAACAACTAATGAAGCAGTTACAACAGCAGTAACAACAAAAGATGGTCGTATAAAATCAAATTTCTGGGATATATAAGAATTTAGAATAGCTATTAAATTAATGAAAGATTAAAACTCTCGCCCACGAGAAAACCAACTAATACAAGGAAAATCAGATGCAGCCAAACAAATCAACCTTACAACGAAAAAATATAAAGTCCAAAGAAGTTTCAGAAATCTTAGATGAATATGACTTTTTAACAACATTCCCACCAGTAATAATATTTATATCATTTGTAATTTACATCATCTTTACAGCAAACCAAAATTCAAACACCCAAATCCCACTACAAATATTTATATTTGCAACAACAGTTTATGCATCCAGCCAATACCTAAAATTCACATCATCAAAAAAAGAAAATCCAAAACTAGGTCAAGTAGTAAAAAATAAACCTAATCAAACTTATGCACTACACATAGGCTATGCAGTAAAAGAACTAGACCCAAACGGAGCAAAAGAAACACTAGAAAAAGAGGGCAATATTATAGCCCCACTTTTACTAGGAGATGAAACAACAAGAAGACATCTAATGATACCAGCAACTACAGGAAGTGGAAAAACAGAACTATTTATGTTCCTAATGTGGCAAATCCTATCAAAAATGGGAAGCTCATTTATATTTGTAGAAGCTAAAGGCGATAAAATAATGAAATCAAGATTAAAAGCAGATTGTGAAATGGCAGGTCGCCCACAAGACTTTTTATCACTAGACTTCATGGATCCAAAAAACTCAAATAAAATGTTAATACTAGAGGGTATGACATATAAAGATACAGTTAATATCCTAATAGATATGATGAAAGAGGGAATGGATAAAGGGGGCGATACATGGCAACAAGGTGGAGAAGACTTAGCAAATGAACTCTTATACCCTCTAATAGTTCTAAGAGATTCAAAACTAATCCCAGACCTAAAATATCTAAAAGAAATCAATAACCTAAAAGATTTACATAAATATAAAAGAAACTCACTATCAATGCCATACCTAAAAGACATTTTAACAAACTCAGAAAACTTAATAGAGTTCGCACTTATGCTAGATAGATTATACTTATACCATCCAACAAACGAAGAACTACAAAAAGACCCAACTTTAATAAACTACACAGGTATAATATTCTCAAACTCTCTAAAAGTTATGGAAAATGATGTTAGTGAAATAAATGGTTTAGAAACCATAGTAATAAGAGATGTAGCAATAATAGCAGATGATGAACAAATCCATAAAGGTTTAAAAGATACTATCATATCTCAATCAAATAACCTATCAGGCTGGAGTGAATTAAAATCAATAGGCTTCATAGAAGCCAACTCAAAACAAGGCTCTCAAGAAACATTTTATAAACTAAAAATATCAATGGCTTTTTATAATAAAGTTTTTATCGCTTTCCAAAGATTATACGGAGAAATTTTTGGACACGAAGTAGGAGAAATAAATTTCTATGATGTTATGAAAAACGGAAAAATCTTGCATATCTGTATGCAAGGTTCAGAGCAAACTGATATAGGTAAAATCGCAAAAATAGTAACAACCTCAATTAAAACAGCTTGTAATATAGTAATGCGAGAAATGGAAGCCCTACCAGTTCCAATATATATCTTTATGGATGAAGAAAACCTATGGTTCACAAAAGAAGTAATGCTCCAAATAGGAGCATTACAATCAGTTCTAAGAGGTTTCGGCATCTGTTTCGTTCATGCTTACCAAACAGATCTAAAAGAACACGAGGGAGCAAGAGAGGGAGCTATGAAAATTCTAAGAAATACAAATACAGTAATGCTTATGAAAAATAGTGATAAAGATTTAGTAGATGAACTAGCTGAATATGCAGATGAAGTCGTAAATTACAATGAAGAGATAAAAGAAAGTAATAGTGATAGCGATAATAAAAAGTCTAAATCAACAGAAACCAACTATCGAGAAGATAAAGAAAAAATGTTTAATGTCAGAAAAACAATGAACTTTACACCAGGGCAGGGAATAATACTAACAGAGGGCTATGTAGGCTATTTCATAGCTGGTTATGTTCAAGACACAACACAAGTATATAAAACCTCTCAAATCCCAATTCCAACCCAACGACTAATGGAAAAACAAATAGCTTAATACAATAAACTTGACATTTTCTATTAGTTTAAATATAATTGCAAAATGTTTATTTAAGGATTAAAATTTTGAGAATAAAACCTATGATATTAATAGCCTCCTTATCAATATCTGTTCAATCTTTTTCTTCTATATATAAAAATGGTGACTCTCAAAATACAATCTCAAATACATCCTTAAATACAACATTAGATTATGCTTTAACTGATAAGAGTAAACTAAATAAAAGAAAAGAATTAGCAACAACAGCTCAAGCAAAAAACTTATATTTAGTAAAAAAATATCTCAATACCCAACATAAGTATAACTATCAGTTAAACCATAATAAAAATCAAACATACAACAAAGGAAAAATAGATGCAAGATAACCAAGCAAAATCACAACAACAAAGTCAAAAGAAAAGTAAAAATAAAATCACATACGATAGATTATTAGAAGATATTACAAGTGCAGATGTTCTATCAAACACAGATGATGATTATAACTCTTTTTGTGCAGATTTAAAAAAACTAACAGATAGAAAACTAAAAATAGATATATTAGTATCTTTAGGTGAAGTTCAAAAAAGTTTTTTTAATTACTGTTTAGAAAAAACAACAAACAATAACACATCTTTTATAAAAGCTATAAAAGAAATTACAAGAGAAGATTTAAAAACAACTAAGATAAAAGATAGTAGTGATTATGCAATCGATAAACTAGACCACAAAGCTATAACAAAAGCACTATCACAATTTAAACCAGAGACAGATGCAGATAGAAATTTAAAAGCAGAAGTAACAAAAAATTTAGATCCAGATAATGCTTTAACAGAACTTAGTCAATCTGTTAAAAATATAGATGAAAATGTTGTAAATTTAGAAAAACAACTTTGTAAAAGTTGTGATGATAACAATGAAAAAACTGAAAAAATCCAAAAAGATATAAAAACCCTAGCAAAAGAACTTCAAACAGATAAAGATGCCGAACCTATCAAAGTAATCCTAAAACACCTCAAAGAAGATACATCAAACATCTTAAATCACTTAACATCAGAACAATCAGATAACTCATCTAACCAATCAGACAGCCAAGTACAAGATGCCTCTCTAACTCAGCAAGACCTAGAACCAATTACAACCCTCTTACAGCAACTAAAAGAAAATATCAAGCAACCAGATGAACCAAGCCCAGCTCAAGACTTAGAAGAAACTCTTAGTCAAATAAATCAAAATGTTCTACAAATACATAGTTCTATAAAAGAACAAAATGCACAACCATCATCATCTTCAAGCTCATCAATAACCCAACAAGACCTAGAGCCAATCAATGCTAAAATTAAAACAACTATGCAATCTCTTGAAGCTATTCAAACAAATCAAACAAAACTAGATACTAAAATAGATGCCTTATCAGAACTAATGCAAAACTACATAACTTCAGAAAAAAAATACCAAGATAAAGCAGATAAAATCTTAGGAGAACAAAATGATAGCTAAAACTATCATTACTGTTCTCTCAACAGTAACAATCCTATCAGCCCAATCACAAATCATAAAAAGCTATGAATTAAATCCAACTCAATATAAAAAATTCAAACAAGCTCTTGATAATGGTTTTATAGATAAAAAAATTCTCGCCCACGAGAAAATTAGACAAACCAAAACTATCTATATCCAAGAAAAAAAAGAACCAACAACTAAATCACATACTCAAAAGCATAGTTATAATTACTATGCTTCTAAAATAAAACAGCATAAAACAATTAAAGAGTTACAACTAAATAATTTAAATTCACTATTCAAATTATTCCAACAATCATATACAACAAACACACTAAACCTATATAAAACACAAATCGTAAATAATATCCAAAAAATATTATTGTCAAGAACAGACCTAAATGCAAATGCAATTTTTGATGCTTTAAATAATATAAATAGAAATACTAAAGAAAATACTCAAAATCTAAACATGTTAATAAGAGAAGTACATTAAAAATGAAAGTATCTATTAAACAAGAGACCCTAGATAAATTAGAAAATTATATCAATAAAAATGATTTAGAATACATTACTCATTTTCATTTAAAAGTAGTAAACTCTAAAATAACTTGCTCAGATATACAATTTAAATCTAAACCATCAAACCATTCAAAAATTAGAATAATGTCAGAAGTAGAAAAGTTTTTATACCATGAGAAATTATTAAATAATATCCAATTAAATAATTTTATAGACATCTACATATCTCTTGATTATAAAGCAATATATGGATTTTATAATTATGATATAAAAACTCTAAAAGATATAACAAATAATATAGATGAAAATGAATCTTTAATTATCTACCTAGAAGATGAAGCCGATTCAAATAAAATCTATATAAACCCAAACTATCACCAAAAAAGTGATCTACTAAATATAACAGATTATCTATTTCATATTATAGATGAAAATATAGAAATAATAACAATCCAATCAAAAAATAAAAAAGAGTTTTTACAGTCAAATCACCTACCATTAGAAATAAAACTTTTATTAGTTAAAAAAATAAAAGATGAAATCAAAATAATAAACTCTAATCAGTCAATACTACTTAAAAGTATCTCATCAATCAAAACCCTAATCTAAAAATAAAAAAGGCAATGCAATGACACTAATCCAAAAAATAACACTACCAATCCTACTAAGCTCAAATCTGCTACTAGCAAATCAAACCTGCTCAGACAGAGTAACCCAAGCCCACTTAGATGCAATAAATTCAACTGTAAAAATATTTGAGATAGATTCAAAAAGAAAAATCCTATCAAAAAATATCAAGGGCTACACAGTAGAACTAGATATCACAAAAACAAGTGCAAATGAAATCCTAGACATCATGGCATACTCAATGAAACTACAATATTCACCAGAGATATACAATAACTCAATTCTAATCTTTGATACAAAAAAAAGAGAGATAGAAGCAATCAAAGCAAAAAATGAAATCTCATCAATCTTTAAAAAACACCTAAATAAAAACCTAAAAATTAAAATCAAAAGAACAAATCAGAAAATGAGAGTAACACCTTTTATATCACTCTTCACAAATGAAGAGGAATATAAAAAAAATATGGATAATCTCATTAAATCTCTAAGAGCTGAAAACGACAGCCTAACCCAAGAATACGAAGATGAAATTTCAACACTAAAATCTAAAGTTAGAAACCTACAGCAACAAAATCTTAATATCTCAAAAAAAGGTAAATTCGCAGTAATCAATATCCACGAAACAGTTTATAGCTCATCAAAACCAAGTTCAATAAATCACCAAGTAAAAAAGATAGTAAATAAATACACCCTATCAAAAGACTTCAATGTTGTAAATCGTATAGTATCAACATCTTACATAGAAAAAAGAAATATTAGCCCAGAAAAAATCAAACCAAAACTAACCCAGCCCCAAGCTAAAAAACACCTAGAAGTTGTAAAGAAAACTGTAAAAAAATCACTTGAAAAGTCATTCAACCTACAAAATGCTAATTTCAAAAAAATAAGCCAACTAATATACTCAAACGGCTTATTGCAAAATAACACTCTAATCTTAGGCAATCAAGTATTTAAAGAGGGCGATAGCCTAAATAAAAAATACAAAATCTCTTTTATCAGCAGTAAAAAAGGTGTTGTAATTATAAACGACTCATTAACAGCAAAATTAAAAAAATAACCTATGATATATTCAGCAAAAGAATTAGCCTCAATCTTAGGTATAGGTTTTACTTCTATGCTGTTTACATGGGGATTAACCTATATCCTCTTAATAAAAGAAAATAAAAGACTTTCAGAAGAACAAGGTGGACATCTAAATTTACAATATGATTATATAGATGGTTTTGTCTTTATGACAATAGTTACTATGATAACATCAGCACTATATTTCATAATATTAGACTTAACAATCTCATACCACCAAGAAACAGCAGACTATCTATGCCTATTCTGGAAAGACAACTGGACATCAAACCTAGTAATAAATGAAACAGATAAATTAAAACAAGTAGTTTTATTTTTACTATACTTTATAAAAAACTTCCTATACGAAGTAGTAAATACACTCTTTATATTTATATCTTTTGTAATAATTATATATAAAACATATAAAATAAATAAACAAAAAGAACTCTCTTACAACCAAAGTGCAGTAGATGAAAGCTATTCTTTTATGACAATATTAAGAGTATTCTTAATAACTATATTCGTAACAACATCATTCACATTAGCCCAAATAGTAATAAATGAAAATATAGCAAAATCTACCCAATGCCAAAACACTAAAGTAGATTTTCTAAAAGATGTTAGAACTCAAATAAAATGTATTCAAAATACAGCAGCAGATCAAAATTGTACACAAAACACATCTAGCACTAATCTATTCCAAATAATAGATAATCCAACAATAATAATCACAAATTAAAGGAAAATCAGATGCCATCAATTTCAAAAACAACACTAATATCAATCTCACTATTAACAACTCTTTTCACAGGTTGTTCAACAACTATGCAAAACAATAACCAGCTTCAGCTCAAAACCCAGCAAGAAATCCAAGAAGCCTTAAAAAATAGATTTTACCAAAAAGGTTATAAAGCAGGTTACGAAGCAGGTTACGAAAAATCAGCTAACACCCTAAAACAAAATATCCTAACTTATAAAACACAACTACAAGCAACTAATCAAGCTAAAAAAGCCATAGCAAATGGTAATGTAAACCTACAAATGTATAAACAAAAATTACCAGATGGAAGCTATAAAATAGTATATAAAATCAATGAACTAAATCCAAATATACTAAATGATATAACAGCAATCCCAACTCTAAACAAAGCTAATATCCCAAATCCAAAACCATTAAATAAAGAAGAACTAGAACTATATGCAAACTCAAGCTCAACATTTGATATAAATAACCAAATTACCCCATCTCTAACAAAACAAGCAAATAAAGTCAGATATTTATATATCCCAAACAAAGAGTTTTATATAAATAAATTATCAAAAAGTCAATACATATACCAAATTCAATCTGATAAAATTAAAATAGTCTTTGATAACTTACCTCAAGCTATAACCTTTTGTAAAAAAATAGGACTAAATTATACTAATCCAAATATTTGTGAATAAAATATTATATTGACATTTTCTACTAGTTAGAATATAATAAGCTAATTAAAAAGTATTTGAGTTATTTCTAACTAAAAATAACTCAAACAAAAGGAATTAATTAAGATGATAAATCAACTAATAAAACCAACAATAGCAATATCCTTAACAACTATTCTAACAGGATGCCTAAGTCCTAGCTATTCAACATCACCAACAGAATTCACAAATCTAATCAAAGATAATAATATCACAAAAGAAAGAAAAGAACTAAAGAAAGCATATTTAAAAAAAGAAAAACACTATAAAATCAAAAATATATCTTTTAGAAATCAAAAGTCTATAATCAAAACATTAGAAGAACTCTCAAACATAACAGGTAAAACATACATAATCACAAAAGGGCAAGACTTCCAAATCCCAGCCTACATAGGAAGAGGGGAGAATATCACAGTTAAAACAATCGGAGATATAAACAGATACATAGAACCAACTACAGGTAAATATATCAAATGTGTAAAAAACTGTTTCTTAAAAAGTGGTATTGCACACATAGAAATACTAGATAAAAGAGAACAAAACTCAGACCTAGCAGATATAAAAATCTCAATCTCAAAAAATCAAAGCTTAAAAAATATCATAGATGAAATCAAAGCAAACCAAGAGTTCCAACAAAGTGGCTTTAGTATCTCATACAGCCCATTCCTTTTTGAAAACCCATCTATACAACAACCAAATAACTCAAACCCACTAGAAAAAAAACAATATGCTTACTTAACAGAAGTAAGCCTACCAACCCTTTTTAATATTATCTCAAGCAGAGATAATATAATAATAGATATAGATTATGATATGAAAAAAATCACTCTAAAAAAAAGAGCAAGAAGAAACTTTAACCTAACAATCAATAACTTAGATATTAGTGCAGATACAAATGTAGATACTTTAGGAACAACAGGAGAATCATCAGGTTCAGCTTCTCAAATAGGTACAAAAATTAAAGTAAGTATTATGACAGAGATAGAACAAATTATAAAAAATATTATAAAAAATGATAATAATAAACAATCTTCATATACAGCAATCCCATCAACAGGAAGTTTTATAGTATTTGCAACTCATAATGCACTAGAACAAATCCAAGTTATCATAGATGAAAAAAATAAAGAGTTCAATAGAAGTGTAGATTTTGAATTAGTATTCCTAGAAGTAGCACTAAAAAAAGATTATTTATTAGGTACTAATATGAATTATCAAAAATTAAATCCAAATAATGGAATAGATTCTATATCAACTTATGATATAACAACAATTCCAAGTTATGCACTCAAAAAAACAATCAGTAAAGAGGGTCTAACATCATCATTTTTTTTAGATGCTCAAAACTCAATAGCAAAAACAACATCAACTCAAACAATCTCAGCAACTCAAAGAAACTTTATCCCTTTCGAGCTTACAAGATTCAATACTAAAGATTATGTAAAAAAACAAAAAGTTACAACCACATCAACCACATCAACCACAACAAACTCAGAAGAAGAGATAGGCACATCAAAAACAGGTTATTCACTCATACTGATGCCACATATTGTAGGCAATAGAGTAAGCCTACATATAACCCCATCATTCCTAAAAAATCTAGGATATAGCACAAACAAAGATGAAACCTTATCTCTACCAGAAGATGAAAAATACACATATAAACAAAATATCTTATTCTATGATGGTGAAGAAAAAATAATCTCATCAGAAACAAAACTAGAAGAAGCTAAAAATTATAGTGGGATGTTCCCAGTAGAAGATTTTATAATAGGAGGAAAAGATGGCAAAAAATATATACAAATAGCCCAGTTAGTATTCTTAAAAGTTAAATTAAATTAAAGGAAAGTAATGAAAAGAACATCAAAAGCAGGTTTTACACTAATAGAAATCACTATAGCTATTATAATTTTAGGTATGTTGTATGTTGCTGGAGGATTAATATCAAAGGCATTCGGTGGTAATGCTAAAGTAAGTGTAGTAGCAAATAGTAGTGTTGTTAAAACAGTTATGAATGCAGTAAATCAATATTATTCATCTCATACAAACTTAGAGGACCTAGATAATTCAACTCTTAATGGATTAGCAGATAATCATCATAAAGCAAAAGATGGAAGCTGGATTTATATAGAAATTAATGGTAAATCTGTTGTTAGATATAAACTGAAAACAACAGATGATGATTCAAATAGATTTGCAATATTAGTAGATTCATCATTTGCAACAACATCTTATGATTATTTAAAATTAAAATCAGATATGACAACTGAAACTATAACAATTGATGATGCACAAGGTATAGCAAGAAAAGAAAGTTGGTCACTTGATAGAACTCTATCGTTTGAAACACAAATAATTCAAGGTTTTGAAAACCAAATGACAGAAACTGAACAAGAAAAAATGTACTACGACAAAACAGCAACTGATTTAGCAACTGATTTAGATACAAACAAAGATGGAACAGATGCAGATGGTGATGGTATCGTAGGTATTAATGGTATTTTAGTTAAATAATAAATACCATTATTCATAAAATCTCGCCCACGAGAAAAAATAAAAAAATAAAAGGAGAATCTAAACCATATATGTTAATATCTTAAAATTATGGTTTAGATAAAATTAAAATGAAAAACATACTATTAGCATTACTATCAATAACAACAATCACATTAGCAGATATAGACTCAAAAAATATCTCATACTCAGAAGTTCAAAGCTACATAAATCAACAAATAAAAGCTCATGATGAAAAGATAAAACAAACCCAAGAAGATAAACAAAATGAATCTCAAGATTTAAAAAAAGAAAAAAAACATTATCAACTTAAAAAAGAACTAACAAATGCAAAAAAAGATGCCTTTATATCTACAAAAAATCTTAAAGCAGATTTAATCAGAAAAAATATCTCAATAGCTCAAGCAACAGAACAGTTGAAAAAGTTAAAAAGAGAAAGACAATTTTATAAAAAACTATCAAAAATCATAGAACCATCTCAAATTAAAATTCAAAAATCAAAACTAGAAACTTACTCAAACTCAAAAATAATTATAACTCAAGCAAAGCTAAATCAAATCTATCTGAATCAAATTTTTCAACAGCTAACCCAAAATAATATAAAAGCTAAAATGTATAGCCTACCATTAGAAAATATAAATAATATCACTTTCATCCCAGTTATGAAAAAAGATAAAGATATTGAAATAGAAGTAGGTGACAATATATCAAACTACACACTAATCAAAAAAAATAA
>Ga0256837_1002009_pt1 | contig 13187 bp, 12 predicted proteins | sample 4562384metaG_FD_185976 | JGI IMG/M metagenome (GOLD analysis project Ga0256837, IMG submission 185976) | Hydrothermal vent microbial communities from Guaymas Basin, Mexico - 4561-384 | ecosystem: Environmental > Aquatic > Marine > Hydrothermal vents | place: Mexico: Guaymas Basin | collected... | reverse complement strand
ATTACTGAAACACAATTATAAAATAGAGATATTTTATATATACAATGAACTTGAAAAATGTTTTTTATATACAAAAAAAAGAGAGTCAGTTACTAAGAGAGTAGTGCCTGAAGATGTATTTTTTAAGAGTGTAGTTTATTCTCGAAGTACGACTTCCAAGATCAAAACATTATTTGATAGTTCTGTTATTTTAAATATTATTGATAAGAGAAACAATAGAATTTACAAAAATATAAGTTCAGAACATTTTGAAAAAATAATACCGAAATATGAGGTGGAAAATGACACAAAAAATTAACCTATCACAAAAAGAAGAAAATAAGTTCTTTGAAGATATTCTTCGTGGAATGGATAAACAGCAAGAAGCTATGATAAAAAAAGCTGATAGCATCATCGAAAATGTTACAGAGTTTGAAGAAAATATTCATAAGCAATTTGCTGTATATAGTGCAAAGTATATTCGTGAAGTGAAGTATAATTAAAAAGATATAATGTTATATTTTTCTTAAAGGTTCAGCTTATATGAACGCTAACTACAAAACTATAGAACACCAACTCCGTAAATACAGCTTTGAGTTTTTAAAAGTTAGCCCTGAATCACTTAACATGCTAGAAAAACTTCAACAAAACAATCCACAGATGATAGAGGATGCCCAAAAGCCAAATCTTCTTGGAGCTGCAATAGCATATGTCTATCTCAAACGCAACAACCTAAATGGTAGAGGTGGTATTACAGCTAAAAGTGTTGGAGAGTACTTTGGAATAAAAGCTCCTGCTATCTCTCAAAAAGCGTTTTATGTAGAGAATGAGCTTTATGGTATGGCACGATATGAGCAGAAAAGTGAACCTTATGAGTTTATAGATGAAGATAGATTTGAAGTAAATGAGATGTACTTCGACTTTTTAGAATCTCCTGTTCAAAATGATATTAAAAAAAGTATCAAAGCATTAAAAGCGATGATAAAAAAAGATAAAAACTTTTTTGATCCATATATAACTCTTTATGAATATTACCTAATGGATAGAGATTTTAAAAATGCTATAAAAATTATGGAACAAGGTTTTCAAAGAGCGATAGATTTGATAGATAGGGATGGTAAATTTCCTGATGTTTTAAATTGGGGATTTATAGAGAATCGTCATATTATCAGAATGATATTTAATTTTGCTATGTTTATATGGGCAAATGATAATGACAAAGAGATAGCCTTAAATATCTTCATGGAACTTCTAAAATCCAATCCAAATGATAATATAGGAGCAAGATACTCTATAGTGGCTATACTTGAGGGCTTTGAGTCACAAGATGCACTTGAAGAGAAGTTTGAGAGTAAAGATGGCATGGGAATGGATGGTATGGCTTTTGAAAGATGGTTTAACAAAGCTGCTCAAAAACATATTGATGTTATTGGGTGGTGGCTCAATACATTTAGCTCATAGAAAAAAATCACTAATTTCACAATTTAAAACTTTAGATAGTTTGTATAATTGCTCAATATTAAATTGGTGTATCTAATCAAAAAGACTTTATCAACAACTTTATTATTTTTAGATATAATCTTCTTTATAAAAGACACCTGCTGTGTTGGTAGGAATACGTTTTAAAAGGGTTTTCATAGGTGGCTCCTTGATTGATTTGAGTCCCAGAAAAGTCCAAATGATATGAGTAGATTGGACTTTTTTTGTAAAGGTATGACAACATAGAAAATGACTAAAAGTACCTAAAATAGGGAAAATTAGGCGATTTAATGAGAGATGATAAAATATAAAAAAGGTGTAATATGGAGTGCGAATTTCCAACAGTAAATTCAAATATGGATGAAGTAAAAAAGATTTTTGATACAGTGAAGACCATTGCAGTTTTAGGTCTTTCTCCTGATGAGACAAAAGACAGTCATAGGGTTGCGGCATATTTGCAGGCACACGGTTACAAGATAATTCCTGTTTATCCCAAGGGTGATACTATCCTTGGTGAAAAAGTTTACAACTCTTTGGCAGAAATTCCCGAGCAGGTTGATATGGTAGATATCTTTAGAAAACCTGCTGCACTTGATGCTATTGCAGATGCCTGTATCGCTCGTGGAGATGTGAAGGTTTTTTGGGCTCAAAAAGGTATAGTGAACAATGAAGCAGCAAAAAAAGCACAAGATGCGGGTATGACGGTAGTACAGAATCAGTGCAGCATGGTTGACCATAGAAATCTTTATCAGGCGTAGGAATTGATAGCATTAAAAAAGATCCGAGAAGCACAAGAACGTATTAAAAATGTTGCTGTAAATACTCCTTTTTCGTACGCGCCATATCTTAGTGAAGCTTCCGGCTGTAAGGTTTTTCTTAAAAAAGAGAATCTTCAGATTACCGGTGCATTTAAACTTCGTGGTGCATATAATAAAATAGCTACGTTAACACCTGAACAAAGAGCATGTGGCGTAGTTGCCGCAAGTGCCGGAAATCACGCACAGGGAGTAGCATACTCAGCTGCTGCGTTTGATACAAAAGCAGTCATCATTATGCCTGAGTCAACACCTCTTACAAAGATAGACGGTGTAAAACACTACGGTGCAGAGGTTATTCTTGCCGGAGCAAATTATGATGAAGCATATGCCTATGCTATTGAGTATGGAGAGAAAAATCACCTGACATTCGTACATCCTTTTGAAGATGAAGAGGTTATGGCGGGGCAGGGAACCGTTGCTTTAGAGATACTGGATAAATGCGAGAAGCTTGACGCTGTACTTATCCCTGTCGGGGGTGGTGGACTCATTGGTGGCATGGCAAGTGCCATAAAAGCTTTAAGTCCAGATACTGAGATCATCGGTGTAAGTGCAAAGGGTGCTCCTGCGTTTAAGAACTCTTTTGATCTGAAAAAACCTATTGATTCTACAAGTGTTCGCACCATTGCCGATGGTATAGCCGTTCGTGATACTTCACCTGTTACTCTTGCGAATGCTTTAGAGTGTGTGGACAAGATTATCAGTGTTGATGATGAAGAGATTGCAAGTGCTATTCTTTATCTTCTAGAGAAACAAAAACTTGTTGTTGAAGGTGCAGGTGCTGTTGGTGTTGCTGCCTTGCTACATCATAAACTTGACCATTTAAAAGGAAAAAATGTTGCCATAGTGCTTAGTGGCGGCAACATGGATGTAACACTTCTTTCGGTTATCATTGAAAAAGGTCTTTTAAAATCACATAGAAAAATGAAAGTGACTGTGACACTTGTTGATAAACCAGGCTCACTGATGCGTTTTACACAGATTCTTCAGGAGTTAAATGCAAATATAGTGCATATAGCTTATGACAGAACTTCCATATCACTTGATTATGGTGATGCCAATGTTACGGTTCACATGGAAACAAAAGGTAAAGCACACCAAGAAGAGATAAAAAAAGCTCTCAAATCTGAGGGATATTTAAGAGAGATTTAACTATATGAAAGTTGTAAATAGCCAAACTATATCAAAGCCTGTTATTTTACTTGAAATTTTAGATGATGGTACTTTGGCAGCTGTAAATGCTGATAGTGTGGTTCGTATCTTAGATAAAGAGAGCTTAGAGCTTGTTAGTGGTTTTAAAGTTGGTATAACACATGAGAGGTATAAAACAAAAGTGGTGGCATACAGTCATGATGCCAAATACTTTGCAACACTCTCAGCAAACGCAAGGGAATCACTTCTTTATAATGCTACATCAAAGAAAGTTATAGGAACTGTAAGTAGGCATCAGGGAGAGGTCTCTTGTGTAGGTATCGACCCACTTTCACGTTTTATGTTCTCTTGTGGTGATGATGGAAAAACTTTTGCCATAGATACTAAAAGCGGTAAACTTGTTTTTACTCTCCCTATGCATATTGACACTGTAAATGACATCGCTTTCTCGCCAAATGCAAACTGGGTCGCAACAGCAAGTTATGACAGAAAAGTTTCACTTTTCAACCTTGTAACAATGTCTCCAAAAGAGAAGTTTACCGGCCATTCAGCACCTGTTATGAAGCTGCAGTTTCTTTCAAAAAATGAGCTTTTGAGTATAGATAAAAAATCTTCGGCCATTATATGGGATATTCACAGTGGCAAGATTATCCAGAAATTAGAAGGTATTCATGATGATGTTACACAGATTTGTATCTCAAAGGATGATAATCTTCTCTTTTTAGCAACGGAGCTAGGCTATGTGCTGCTGTACCAGTTAGACACATATAAACAACTTTCCCAAAAGTATATAAAAGTCTCTTCCATGATTACTGCTTTAGAGTTTGACACACAAACGAGACATCTTATTATCGGTACTGAAGACGGATTTGTATCACGTTACAACATTTATGAAGGAGAAGAGAAGTTAAAAGCACTCTTAAAAGTGAAAAATTTTGAAGCTATACATGCTGAAGTTGAAAAAAACCCAGTATTACAGTTTACAAAAATAGCAAATCTTGTCTCAAATTTTTGGAATCATGCACTTGAAAAAGCAAAAATTCTGCTTCAAAACGGAGATAAAAAAACGGCACACCTTTTACTACAGAATTTTCAAAGTATTCCTGCAAAAAATACAATAATTCAAAAACTTTTCAAAGATTATGAAAATTTTGATAAATTCAAACAAACTGCACAAGAGGGTAAGCTTGCTGTTGCTTACAATTTAGCTCATACATACCCTGTCTATAAAGAGTCTAAAATTTACCAGGCACTTGAAGAGCGATGGAAAAAGACACTGACCAATGCTCAAAAATTAGCTCTAAATCAAAAAGGAATGGCACAGGCGCAGGAACTTTTAGCGCCATATAGAGGCATAACGCAAAAAACGAAATTTATCCAAGAGGTAATGAGTAAAGGTGAAATATATAAACGTTTTAGAGTTGCTATAGGGCAAAAAGATTTTAAAGTCTGTTTTGAACTTATAAAACATAATCCATTCTTAAAAGAGTTCCCCGAGTATGACTCTTTGATGAAATATGGAGATACGCTATATATTAAAGCACACCAGTTTTTAAAAAATGGAGATACACACTCTGCTGTAAAAATCTTAAGAGTATTATCAGATTTTACCGACTTTAAAGAGGAGGTACAATTACTGATGAAAGAGCTTGAATCAAAACAGAAATTTTTTAATGCGATTGAAGAGGATGACATTGTAACTGCTTATAATATGATGGCAATTTCAGAGGATTTGCTTCTTACAGATGAAGGGAAGAAGTTGCATGAGAAGTGGCATAAAGATTTGGAAAAAGCAAATTATCATGCTGCATTGGGGGATGCGACAGGAGTAAAGGACACACTCTCATATTATCTTAATATTAGCTCCAAACAGAGATCTTTGGCAACACTGTTCGCCTGGGCATATATAGTCCAGTTAGAAAATGCACTGCGCAGTGATACTCCCCAGATTGTCATTGAAAACGGTATTAAAAACTATGTTTTAAATTTTGGTCTTTTAGAGCAGATAGAGAGTTTTTTCACTGCGTTTAAAGAGAAATATCCAAGCTCAAAATTAAATCTCGAACTTTTATCAAAAGGCTCTTTGGCCATGTGGAGACCGTCCATGATTGTAAATTCAATTTTAGATTGATATTTTAACCTCAAATATAGCTCCTTTTTAGTAAAATCTTAAAATTTTAAAAAATATAATTTTATTAGGAGACTTTTCATGCAAATTAGTGGTGCACAGATGGTCATTGAAGCTTTAATTGCAGAGGGCGTAGACACAGTATTTGGCTATCCCGGCGGAGCAATTATGAATGTATATGATGAGATTTACAAACAAGATAAATTTCAACATATATTAACTCGTCACGAGCAAGCAGCGGTTCATGCTGCTGAGGGTTATTCAAAGGCTAGTGCAAAAGTCGGTGTTGCGATGATTACCAGTGGTCCTGGTTTTACAAACGCAGTAACCGGTTTGGCGGATGCATATATGGACTCTATTCCTTTGGTTGTTATCTCAGGACAGGTTCCTATGAGTCTTATCGGTACTGATGCATTTCAAGAGATTGATGCCGTAGGTATTTCACGTTCTTGTACAAAACATAATTATCTTGTTACCGATGCTGCTGATTTGCCTCGTATTCTTAAAGAAGCATTTTATATTGCAAGAAGTGGTCGTCCTGGTCCTGTGCATGTTGATATTCCAAAAGATGTAACAGCTCAGATTGCAGAGTTTGACTATGATGTAGCGCTTGATCTAGAAACATACAAACCGCATACAAAAGGAAATCCACGCCAAATTAAAAAAGCAATGGAGGCTATTGCAAATGCAAAACGTCCTCTCTTTTATCTTGGTGGAGGTATCATCAACTCAAACGCAGCTGATGAAGTACGTGAACTGGTTCATACTACAGGTATTCCTGCGGTTGAGACGTTTATGGCCCGAGGAACGCTTTCACATGATGATAAACTGCTAATCGGTATGCTTGGTATGCATGGCTCTTATGCAGCAAATATGGCTATGAGTGAGACTGATTTGGTGATTGCTTTAGGTGCTAGATTTGATGACCGTGTAACTGGAAAATTATCTGAATTTGCAAAAAACGCAGCTGTAATTCATGTCGATATTGACCCTGCGAGTATCTCCAAACTGGTAAATGCCAACTATCCGATCGTTGGTGATATTAAAAATGTTGTAAATGAGATGCTTTCACAATGCTCTATCGTTGATGCTCAAAATTATGAGCAGTGGAGAGAGACAATCATCAATTTTAATGAGTTACATCCTCTTACTTATCATGAAGACAGTGACAGACTAAAACCTCAGTGGGTTGTACAAAGAGTTGGTGAACTTCTTGGTGATGATGCAAATATCTCTACAGATGTTGGACAACACCAAATGTGGACGGCACAGTTCTATCCATTTAGCAGACCTCGCCAGTTCATAAGTTCCGGTGGACTTGGAACGATGGGATTTGGTTTTCCTGCTGCAATGGGTGTAAAAGCTGCTACTCCTGAAAAGACAAGTATAAACTTTACGGGTGATGGTTCTATCTTGATGAACTGTCAGGAGCTAATGACTGCAGTTGAGAAGAAACTGCCTGTTATCAACATTATTTTAAATAATAATTTCCTTGGTATGGTACGTCAGTGGCAAACACTTTTTTATGATAAGCGTCATAGTGAGACAGACCTTTCTGTACAGCCGGATTTTGTCAAACTTGCCGAAGCATTTGGCGGAATAGGGTATAGAGTAAAAACGAAAGAAGAGTTTGATGCTGCACTTAAAGATGCAGTTGAGAAAAATGTTGTTGCGTTTATCGAGGTAATCGTTGAGAGATTTGAAAATGTTCTGCCTATGGTACCATCAGGTGGCAGTCTGTTCAACATGATGCTATTAGAGAAAAAGGAGAATAAATAATGAATGACAATAATGCAAGAAGAGTAGTTTCAGTTATCGTTGTTAATGAGGCAAGTGTTTTGTCTCGCATCACAGATCTGTTCTCTGGTCGTGGGTACAACATCACATCTTTGACAGTTGCCCCTATTCCTGAGAGTAAATACTCTCGTTTGACTATTGTTACATCCGGTTCTGTACGTGTGATAGAGCAGATTACAAAACAGCTGCATAAATTGATTCCTGTACTGCGTGTATATGAACATGAAGATATGGTAGAAAAAGAGATGGCGCTTGTAAAGTTTCCAATCACTGAAAATTTAAGCGATATTAACGCTATCTGTGAGGCATATAACGGAAAAATCGTAAATGTTGGAGAGAATATCGTAATCGCTATGGTCTCGGATGAGCCAAAAAGAATTGACAACTATCTAAACGCAGTAAAGCGTTATAATCCAAAAGAGATTGTAAGAAGCGGTGCTGTTGCACTTGAAAGATAAATAAGATGAAACTCAGTGAAATAGCTTCTATAATTGGTGTAGATTTTCAAGAAAATGATGTTGATATCATAGGGCTAAACACACTTAAAGATGCAAAAGCCAATGAGATATCTTTTGTTTCTAATGCAAAATATGTGAAAGAGATAAAAAGTACAAACGCAGCTGCTGTGATTATTTCTCAAGATGTGAAAGATGCAGTTCCGCAAGGATGTTTCGCACTCGTAGTTGAAAACCCGTACTGGTCAATGGCAATTTTATCTAAATATTTTGCCCCTGTTATTGAAGATGAAACATTACCGCTACCAAAGATCGGAAAAGATACAAAAGTATCTCCAAAAGCTGAAATTGCAAATGGTGCTGTGATCGGAGATAATTGTACTATCTTAGCACATGTTTATATTGGTGCTGAAGCTGTGATAGGTGATAATACTATTATCTACCCAAGCGTAACTGTATATAGAGATTGTAAAATAGGAAATGATTGTATCATTCACGCGAACAGTGTTATTGGCTCTGATGGCTTTGGGTTTGCCACCAATAAAATGGGTGAACATAAAAAAATATATCAAAATGGTAATGTTGTCATTGAAGATGATGTTGAGATAGGAAGTAATACAAGTATTGACTGTGCTGCGTTTGGTACGACCTTAATCAAAAAAGGTACACGTATAGATAACCTTGTTCAAATCGGACATAATTGTGAGATTGGTGAGTATAGCGTAATGGTTTCCCAGTCCGGATTGGCAGGTTCTACAAAACTTGGACGTAATGTTGTCATGGGTGGTCAGGCTGCAGCTGCAGGACATCTTGAAGTTGCACCTTTTTCTACATTTGCAGCACGTAGTGGTATTACACACAGTATAAAAGAGCCTGGTAAAACATATGCAGGGTTTCCATTGATGGGTCATAGACAATGGCTTAAACTTCAGGCAAAACTCGCTAAACTTATCAAATAAAATTAGAAGGAGTGAAAATGTCAACAACAATTCCATTAAGCGGTACTAAAAACGGAGTTATCTCTGTAACTAAAATTGATGAACCATACGGTGCAGGGAGTGCCACAGTAGCTAGTATCGGTATCTCTTTGGCAGGAAATGCAGATGAGCCAGAGTGGAAAGTACATATTCCACTTGATAATTTGGATGAAGTTATAAAAGCTTTATCAGCTTTGAAGTAGGTTTTAAAACCTACTTATTTTTGAGTTCCTGTGTGAACTCATCGATTCTTCTGATTCCTTCACGTATCGTTGCCATACCTGTAGCAAAACTAAATCTGAAATAACCTTCACTGCCAAATCCTACACCCGGAACGACGGCTACACCTTTGCTCTCAAGAAGCTTTTTTGCAAAAGTAAGTGAGTCATTACTTACCTCTTTGATATTTACGAAAAGATAAAAAGCGCCATCTGGCTTTAAAACACTCAGCCCGTCTATTTCATTGAAAAGTTTGACAGCTTCATTGCGACGTTTGATAAACTCTTTTTTCATCATTGCTACATCATCATCAGCTGAACCGTCAAGTCCTGCAATTGCAGCATACTGAGTGATAGAACAGATATTTGATGTGCTTTGAGATTGGAGCTTTTTTGTAGCTTTGATAAGCTCTGTATCATAAGCAGCCATATATCCAAATCTCCAGCCCGTCATTGCAACTGATTTTGAAAGACCATTGATTGTAATGGTACGCTTGAACATATCTTCACTGATTGATGCGGTAGAAGTAAACTCTCCCTCGTATGTAAGTTTTTCATACATCTCATCACTTGCAACAAGTATATCTGTACCTTTTAGAACCTCTGCAAGTGCACTAAGCTCCTCTTTAGAGTAGATTGCACCTGTAGGGTTGGATGGAGTGGTAAGTACCAGCATTCTTGTCTTTGGAGTGATTGCGTTTTTGAGTTGCTCGGGCGTAATTTTAAATGCAGTCTCATCACTTGTTTGTATCTCTACAACACTTCCGCCACAGTACTTGACAAGTTCAGGGTATGTTACCCAGTATGGTGCAGGAATAATTACTTCATCACCATTATCAATTGTTGCAGAGAAGAGATTGAACAACGAATGTTTTGCTCCATTGTTAACAATAATTTGATTTGGCGCATATTCAAGATTATTGTCATGTTTTAACTTTTTTGCAACAGCTTCTCTAAGAGAAGGTATCCCATCTACTGCAGTGTATTTTGTAAAACCATTGTTGATCGCAGCAATCCCTGCATCTTTAATAACTTGAGGTGTGTCAAAGTCCGGTTCACCGGCAGAAAAACTTAAAATATCTTTCCCTTGAGCTTTTAGCTCTTGTGCCAAGGTGGAGACAGCTATTGTGATTGATTCAGATAATGTATTGATGCGGTTTGTCAGCATAAAAACCCTTTAAGTGAAAATATTAAAGAGATTATACTAAAACTATTGTATATGTAAGTTTAGAGGAGACGTTTTTTTGTCTATATTTTTAGTTTTTCATAGATTTGATAAAGGCTTCGTAAATATGTTCAAGCTCTAAATCTTGATCGAGCAGCTCTTTATGGTCTTTTATAAGGATATGTTCAAGGATTGCAACTCTTTTTAACATATATTCAAACATCTCTTTATTGATATCTGGAAGCATATTGTGCATAAAAGGATCTTTACATCTTCCTTTTTCAATAATATGTGCAGGGATACCAACAGCAGTAGAACAATCAGGAACCTCTTTGACTACTACAGAGTTTGCGCCGATTTTGGCATATTCTCCTATGATAATGTTACCCAATACTTTTGCTCCGGCACCGATAACTGCACCTTTTTTGATGGTAGGGTGACGTTTTCCATGAGTAAGTGAAACTCCGCCGAGCGTAACACCTTGATAGATGAGTACATCATCCTCGATAATAGCAGTTTCGCCGATAACTACTCCCACACCATGGTCAATAAAAACACGATTTCCAATAGATGCAGCAGGATGGATATCAATATTTGTAAGGATTTGGTTAATACCCATAATGATTCTTGCTGTGCGTTTAAAATTTGACATATATAGTTTATGTGCAATTCTATACCATGCTACCGCCCATACTCCGGGGTAATTAAAGAAAAAATCGAGTTTTGAATTTAGAGCAGGATCATTTTTATATGCATTGGAAAAATCTTCTCTAATATCGGCAAACACACCCATTTTTATCCTTTAATTTGTTGTTCTTAAATAACCGTTTTGGTTCAAAAGTTTTTTTAATGTTGCAAGTGTATCACTTTTTTCTTTTTCTGTGATAAATTCACTCTTTTCAAGTTCTTCATTAAGCTTTGTTACAATAATATCACCATCGTAACCTATCGATTTTAGTATCTCTAAAATGCTTTTGGACTCAATTGCATTTGATATTTTATAACCTGTATCTGTAATAGTAATAGTGTACTCGTTTGGATGAGTGAAAAGGTTATGGTTCATACCTAAGGTTTCTTGATATGCTCCGACATTGAAAAAGGCTAAAAAATAATCCTCCTCATCAAGATTTACGTCATGCAAATAGAGTGGTTTGTCAGGGTTAAAACAGATCTCTCCATCACTGTCACAGGTAATGTCCCAAAGTGAAGCAGCCCTAAGCGGTGTAGTATTAAGGTAATGAATCGGCATTACAGGAAAATGCTGCCCCAATCCCCAATAGTCAGGCAGACTTTGAAATACAGAGGCGTTTATAAGGTACCTCTCTTGTAGTTTTGTCTGTAAAACTTCCAGTTCATTAGTAGGGTTTGATGATTTTAAGTAGAGTGCCTTTTTGATGATGTTGTGCACAAGTATCTCTGCGTTTGAACGGTCTTGCAGATCAATATATCCCAAATCAAAAAGTGTAAAAAGTGACTCCATATGGTCAAGTGCATCGTGCAGGTACTCAATGCAGTTTGCATTGTTTAAAAGGCGGTTGAGCTCTATAAGCTCCTCAATAAGCGGTGGATTTTTCTCTTTAAAATTTAGTAGTTGTTCTTGATAATCCTGTGAAAAAAGTTCCAAAACGGGGGTAATGAGTATGGTATGTGAAGCTACGACAAATCTACCGGATTCTGTGAAAATATCGGGATGAGAAACATTTTTAGCATTCATTATCTCACCAAGTAAAAAAACAACAGAACTGGAAAATTCATCTATTGAGTAGTTTCTTGCATTTGATTTGATATGCTGGTCATACTCAACAGCAAGACCTCCTCCAATGTTAATGCTTGAGAGTGCATCCGCTCCCATTTTTTTCAGTTCAGCATAGATGTTTCCGGCTTCACGCAGTGCTTTTTTTATCGGTGCGATATCTGACATTTGAGAGCCGATATGAAAGTGAATCATAGTTAGCTTATGGAGTAGGTTTGCATCTTTTAAGAGACTTATCGCTTCAATGATTTCCGTTGACGTAAGTCCGAATTTTGCATCCATTCCTCCACTTTTTGCCCATATGCCACTTCCTGTACTGTGAAGTCTAACTCTTATTCCTATATTGGGAACTTTAAGCTTTGATTTTGCAGCCACATTGATGATGGTCTCTAATTCGTTAAGTCCTTCAATGGTGATGGTGATTTTTTGTCCGCTTTGCGCTGCTATAAAACCAAGGGTCAACATCTCTTCATCTTTGAAACCATTGACAGTGATATGTGCGTTTTGTGGTGTTTTACTCATTGCAATGATAAGTTCTGCTTTACTTCCTGCTTCAAGACCATAATTGTATTTTTCGCCTTGTGAACTTATTGCATCAACAACGGCAGGAAATTGATTTACTTTGAGGGGAAAAACAGCATTGAAGTTTCCTTTGTAGTTATTTTCATCTATGGCTTTTTCAAAATAGTTGTAAAGAGTTTTAATCTGCCTGTTAATCAAATGCGGAAAGCGTAAAATAATAGGTCCTTTCACATCTTTAGCACGTATCTGTTTCGTAATATCTAAGAGTGAAGGCATGGATTTATAGTTTAATTTGATTTCTCCATCTTCGATGATAAAGTTTTTATTTGCCCAAATATCTAAACCAAAATTGTTCAATGTGTTTCCTTTTATGGATGGAGCTTATCTTTAAAATAGGTATCTATATTAAAATAGATATTTCCATTGGCATTTTTAAAGGTAAGCAGACTTTTATTTAAATCTTTTATATTTTTTATTCCTATAACTGCAAGCATAACTTTCATCCCTTTGATAAGATTTTTATGATAATTTCCTATCTCTTTTCCTTCTTTGACAACAAGGTATGAAGCACGCTTTTTTTTATCTTGTGTGGCCATACCGACGGGGCATACATGTGTACCAAAACCACTGCACATGCGTGCACGGATACATCCTCCGCTCATCATAAATCCACGTGCAATCCCCACAGCATCTGCACCCATACACATGGTGATGATAACATCATCAGGTGTTAGTATTTTACCACTT
>Ga0256837_1002007_pt1 | contig 13195 bp, 16 predicted proteins | sample 4562384metaG_FD_185976 | JGI IMG/M metagenome (GOLD analysis project Ga0256837, IMG submission 185976) | Hydrothermal vent microbial communities from Guaymas Basin, Mexico - 4561-384 | ecosystem: Environmental > Aquatic > Marine > Hydrothermal vents | place: Mexico: Guaymas Basin | collected... | reverse complement strand
CTATGATGATTACATCATCTTTAACCATATCTTGTGTTATCAGGTTTTGTATACCAACGCCAACTAAAACTATGTCAGCATTTAAAGTGTGTTTTTTCAAATCATCAGTGAAAATATGACAAACTTCAACAGTAGCATTAGCATTTAAAAGTAGGGCAGCCATAGGTTTTCCAACAATGTTAGATGCTCCAACAACTACACAGTTTTTGCCTTTAACATCTATGTCATACTCTGCTAAAAGTTCCATAACCCCAAGTGGTGTACATGGAACAAAGCCATCAAGACCAGTAGTTAAACGACCAACATTAAATGGATGAAAACCATCTACATCTTTTGCAGGGTCTACTAGTTCTAAAAGTTTCGTAGTATCAATATGCTCTGGAAGTGGAAGTTGGATAAGGATTCCATCAACATTTGTATCATTATTTAGCATAGTTATAGTCTTTTCTATCGCTTCTTGAGAGATAGTCTCTGGCATATCATGAGTAATAGAGTAAAAGCCAACTTGATCACACGCTTTTTTCTTCATATTTACATAAGTTGCTGAGGCTGGATCTTGTCCAACAAGCACTACTGCTAAACCTGGAGTACAACCACAAGTCTCTTTTAGCTGTTTTACTTCAGCCTCTACTTTGTCTTTTATTTTCTTTGAAAGTTTTCTACCGTCGAGAAGTTGCATTTAAACCTCTTAAATTATTTTTTTGTTATTATACCGTTATATATTAAAGGTTTGTTTATGAAGTATCTATTATTTTTATTATTACCACTTTATCTATTTTCAGAATCTAGTTTTATTACTCAGATGGAGTACTCTTCATCTTTATATAAAAACCCTAGAGGGATAGGATGTAATCTATGTCATGGAGAAAATGGTGAGGGTAAAATAATTGCAAGATATATGCATAAAAATGAAAAAAGAACTTTTAATGGACCAAGTATAAATAATGTCGATTTTTCAACATTTTATAAGGCTCTAAATAAAAGAAAAAGAGGTATGCCTAGATACTTCTTAACAAAAAAAGAAGTTCAAGCCTTATACTTCTACTTACAAGAAAAACAAAGAAAAAGTAAAAAAAATGACAAGTGATTTACTTAGTAAAGTTCAAAAAGCTTATGATGAAAGAGATATAGAAGCACTAGATGCTTTAGCAAAACCTACATGTAGAGAGTTAAATGCTAAAAATGATTTTCGGTCAGTTTTGATGCTATCATGTAATAATATTAAGCATTTGTCTAAAATTGAAAATATTGATGCTGATTGTATCATGCTAAATCTTGAAGATGGTGTAAGCAAAGAAGATAAACCTTTAGCTCTTGTATTATGTGCCATATTCTTATCTAAATTATCTACATGTAATAAAAAATTAGTTGTTCGTGTAAACTCTTTAGATACAACAGGTTATGAAGAGATAACTTACTTAAATCAATTTATGCCAGATGCAATAAGAGTTCCAAAGATAAATACTCCAAAAGAGGTAAAAGCTGTAAGAGCTTTATTACATGAAGAGATAGAACTTCATTTATCTATTGAAACTTCATCTGCTTGGCATAACTTAAAAGATTTAAGGGTTGATAGAAATATAACTACTTTTTATCTAGGTATTTTAGATCTGTTTGCAGATATAAAATTGCCACAATCTTTGATAACTAAAGAAAATCCAACTATGCTATACATTTTAAGTCATTTTCTTATAACTTGTAAAACTATGGGTATAAAACCTGTCTCATTTGTTTATCAAGATTTTAAAAATTTAGATGAGTTTGATAAATGGTTAGAGCTTGAAAAAAGTATGGGATATGAATCTAAGGGTTGTATTAGTCCTCAGCAGGCTCTACATGTAGACAAAGTATTTATAAACGAAGTAAAAGAGTTAGAGCGTGCTAAAGTTATCGTAAAACTTTTTGAGATGCATAAATCTGAGGGTGTTACTGGTTTTGTGGATGAAGAGTTTGGTTTTATTGATGAACCAGTTTATAAAGGGGCGTTAGCTATTTTAAATAGTTAATAATGAGCTAAATTATAAAAAACATTATATCTTATAAGAGTTTTTTCTTTAGGTAATGGATATTTACTATAAGCATACTCAATAGTCTCTTTTGTAGTGTCATCAAGAACATAATAACCACTTTTTTTAAGAAACTTAAAGTCACTCATATCACCATTTGGATGTAGATAAAACTCTATTACATTTGTTCTATTTACATTCATGTCTCTTGGTAGATTCACTCTTGCAACACGTGTTAAAACTTGCTGAGTAATGCGGCGCATAATCTCTTGATTATCAATTATATATTGTTGTTGTCCAGGAGTTAGTTTCCCAAACTCTTCACCATATAGTTTTTTGATATTTTGACTGATATTACTACCACTCTTTACCTCTTTTTTTTCACTTTTAACTTCTTGTGCTGATCTGTCCTCATGCATCCAAGAAAGGGGGTCCTCTTTTTTAGGTTTTAGTGGTACATATTTTTCTGGTGGTCTTGGTGCTATTTTAGGAATTTTTTTCTTAATAACAGGCTTAATTTTTGGTTTATTAATAGGTTTCTTTTTTATTTTTACTTGTTTTTTAATCTTTTTTGGTTCATATTTTATTTTCTTTTGTTTAGTTATTTTTTTAACAGCTCTTTTTGGTGGTTTTACCATCTCTTTTAACTGCTTACCTTTTGGCATTGGTGGAGCGATATTGTTTTTTGGTGGTTTTATTTTTTTACTTAGTCCCGAGTTTTTTGAAGTTTTTGGTAACTCTTTTAGAGAGACTTTCATTCTTTGCTCTTGTTTTTTAACAGGCTTTACTTCTGGTGTTATTGTGCCTAAAAACCAAAATAATATAATAAGTAGTATATGAATAAGAAGTGCTACAAAAAGGGCAAAAGATGAACGATTCAAATAGTTTCCATTAATTTTTCCAAGATTATAACTAATATAAATTAATACTACTTAGCTATAATTACAAAAAAATAAAAGTCACTAACTTAAAAGGTCATTTATGAGTACACAAGAATCACTAAAAGCATTTGATGAAGCAAAAGAATTAATCCCAGGTGGAGTAAACTCTCCAGTTAGAGCATTTAGCAGTGTTGGAGGTTCTCCAATATTTATAGCTGAAGGTGAGGGTGGTTACTTAAAAGATATTGATGGTAACAAGTATGTAGATTATGTTCAGTCTTGGGGTCCACTAATATTCGGTCATCGTGATGAGACTATTGAAGCAGCTGTTATGGATGCTGTAAAACATGGTCTTTCTTTTGGTGCGCCAACTTTAGCAGAAACTGAGTTAGCAAAGCTTGTAGTTTCTATGTTTGATTCTATTGATAAAATTCGTTTTGTATCTAGTGGAACTGAAGCAGTTATGTCTGCTATTCGTCTTGCTCGTGGATTTACTGGTCGTGATGATATTGTAAAATTTACTGGCTGTTATCATGGTCATAGTGATTCACTTTTAGTTGAAGCAGGAAGTGGTGCTGTAACTTTTGGAAATCCATCAAGTCCTGGTGTTCCAGCGGATTTTACAAAACATACACTTTTAGCTACTTATAATGATATTGAAAGTGTAAAAAAATGTTTTGCAGATTCTAAAGATATTGCATGTGTTATCATCGAGCCAATAGCTGGAAACATGGGTTTCATACCAGCTGATAAAGAGTTTTTAGCAGAACTTAGAGAACTTTGTGATGAAAATGGAACTTTACTAATTTTTGATGAAGTTATGTCAGGCTTTCGTGCAACTCTAAATGGTGCAGAGTCTATAACTGGAGTAAAACCAGATATCGTAACTCTTGGTAAGGTTATCGGTGGTGGTATGCCAGTTGGTGCCTTTGGTGCAAGACGCGAGATAATGGCTAAACTAAGTCCTGAAGGACCAGTATATCAAGCAGGAACACTTAGCGGAAATCCAGTTGCAATGGCTGCTGGTTTTGCAGCACTTACAAAACTAAAGAAAAATGCTCCGGTAATGAATGTTTTAAATGCTAGAGCTACTAGACTTGTTGAAGGTATGCGTGATGCTGCTAAAGAAAATGGTATAGCGATGCAGATAGATACAAGAGGCTCAATGTTTGGTTTCTTTTTAAATGACAAACCAGTTAAAAACTTTGCAGATGCATGTTCTTGTGATGGTGAGCTTTTTGCAAAATTTCACTCAGGTATGCTTGCCCAAGGTTTTTACTTTGCTTGTTCACTTTATGAGACAGGTTTTATCTCAACTGCTACTACTGATGAGATGATTGAAGATACTATTAAAGCATCACAAAAAGTGTTTGAAGACATAGCTAATGGCTAATGATTTAAATAAAGAAAAAGAGGTGAAAAAACCTCGTATTAAGCCTATCATAGAAGCTGCTGATTCTCTTTCTCTTGGTATATCTATGGTTGTAGCTGTACTTATGGGTGTGGGAATGGGACTTGCATTAAAACATTTTACTGAAATAGCTTGGTTATTTTGGGTTGGTGTAGCTATTGGGATTGCTGCTGCAATTTTAAATGTTTATAAGGCTTACTCAAAACAGTATAAAGAGTTTGAAGAGTTAGCAAAAGAGCCTAGGTATGCTATAAAAAAGCAACTTGAAGATGACGAGGATGAGGATTACGGTGAAACAAAGTATTAAGATAATTTTAGGAGTTGAGATACTTATACTCCTAAGTAAGCTTATATCTTTTGGTTTTTTTATAAATCTTCAAGTTGCATTTTTAAGTAGTTTATTTGTTATACTTGGTTCAGCTTATGCTCACAGAAAAATGGTTATATCAGACATAGAAAGTGAAAATATAGGCTACCAAAGAGACTTTTTAGATGAAGTTGAAGATCCTCATGAACTTTATGATGAAGAGCCGATAAATGAGGCACCTGCTGAAGAATTAAACTTAAAAGAGATAGTTCAAGAGGAAAAGAAAAAGATTAAAACTTTATCTGCTAAAAGTATGAAAAAAGGTGTAAAAGCTGGTTCCTCTATCTTTAGACTTGTTCCATATGTATTTTTAATTCTTGGGTTTATCGCCTTGAAAAATAATAATTTACTAGATATTATGATTTATTTACCATCTTTGATGATTGGTATAGTTGTAGGTTCAATTACTTCTAAAAAGATTTTATCTTAAGAGGTAATCATAGGTATATTTATAGTTATTTTTTTAGATATATCTAAGTAAAAACTTGTGTTAGATGCTATAACTTCTAACTCATTTACTTCTTGCATATTTATCTCATCTGCTGAAACTTCTATGGAGAAAATACTATATTTTTTATTTTCAAATCTTATATGCTCACCAATTCTATAATATATCTTTGTATTTATCTTTTTATTTTCTATAAAGCATGAGTACATTTTAGAAAAAACTTTTATAAAGGAGTTTGAATCTATAACAATATCAGGAATAGTGGGATCAAACTCTTTAGTAAAAATAACATTAGAGTTTATAGATTTAGTAGATACACATAAATCAACTAAGGTATAGATATTTGTAAGCTCACCTGTCGGTTTTGGATTATTTAGCTTAAAAGATGGTGCTTGATATAGTTTTATACCTATCTCATCATCATCTTCATAGCCAACAGTAAGTGCAAAAAAATTATAACGACCAAATTCTAGTTTTATAAATGTAGTTTTAAAGCCAAAGGTAACATTGGCATAAGTTGTAGCAAGATTAAACAACTCATCTGGAGTTATTGCACCAAGAAGAAATTGAGCTTCTGCATTTACAGATTTTATCTTTCCACTTGATTCAAATAGTATGAAAGGGTTATAATCATACTCTATCCATTGTTGCTCAAAAGTCATAAAAGTTTTTTTACTCTTCTATATAGTTTTTAAGTTTTCTACCAACTTTAGGGTGTTTAAGTTTTTTGATAGCTGAAGACTCGATTTGACGAACACGCTCACGAGTAACACTTAACTCTTTACCAATCTCTTCTAAAGTTCTATCACTCTCATCATCCATAATTCCAAAACGAAGTTTTATAACAGCTTTTTCACGCTCATTTAGTTGTTCTAAAACTGATTCTATTTGAACTCTTAAATCATCTTTTAGTATTGCATCAGATGGAGAAAGAGAACTTTTATCTTCGATAAAGTCACCAAAACGACCATCATCTTCACTACCAATAGGAGCCTCTAATGAAATTGGCTCTTTAGTAATTTTTATAACATTTTTAACTTTCTCAACAGAAAGACCAACCTCTTCAGAAATGATATCAACATCTGGCTCTTTACCATGCTCTTGAAGGTGTTTGCGCATGATTTTATTGATACGGTTAATAGTTTCAATCATATGAATAGGGATACGAATAGTTCTTGCTTGATCAGCAATAGCACGGCTAATTGCTTGACGAATCCACCAAGTAGCATAAGTTGAGAACTTGTAACCTTTTTGGTACTCAAATTTATCAACAGCTTTCATAAGACCGATGTTTCCTTCTTGAATTAAGTCAAGGAAAGGAAGACCACGGTTAGTGTAACGTTTAGCAATAGAAACAACAAGTCTAAGATTTGATTTAGCCATTTTTGTTTTAGAAATTTCAGAGATATTTTTACCACGTTTAATTTGTTCTAATATATCTGCTAGTTTATCTGGTTCCATATCAAAAGAGTTTTTACTTGCTTCTTTTGTTTGAACAAGTTTTTTAATCTCCATATATGTAGAAACCATAGTTGCTTCTGGCACCATATTTGCAATATCTTCTTTTTTAAGATCTTGAATCTTATCAACAAGTACTTTATGATTTGCTTTTAGAGTAGAGTTGAAAAGTGGAAGCTTGTACTCAAGTCTTTTAAGCTCTTTGTCAAAACCATCATCACTTTTAAGTGCAGTCTCCATTGCTTTTACAAGTTCATTTATAAGTTTAGAAGTTGGACCAAGATCAAGTAGTTTTTCTTTTAGTGCAGCTTTTTTAAATGTAACCGCTAAAAAGTACTGAACAGTCTCTAGAGTTAAATCTCCATCTAAACCTTCAGGAGATTTATCTGTAAGTTTAGTCCACTCTTTTTTAGCTTTTTCTAAGGCTTTAAAGCTTGTTGTTACTTTTTCAACTCTTGATTTATCTTTAGCTGTTAATGTTTTTTCTACTTCACCTTCAGTTGGTTCAGTTGCATTATCAGAATCATCAGAATCTTCTTTTTCATCTTCAAAACTTTTAAATAACTCTTTTACTCGTCTTTCACGGTTAATTAATGGCTCTCTATAATCAAGAATAAAGTTTATTAAGTAAGGAACTGAACAAATAGCATCGATGATGATACTCTCTCCACCCTCTATTTTTTTAGATATTTCAATCTCTTCTTCTTTTGTAAGTAGAGGAATTTGTCCCATCTCACGAAGGTACATACGAACAGGAGAATCTGAACGAGACCACTCAAGAAGTTCATGTTCTTTAAGTATGTCAAATTTATCAGTTTCATTGTTTTCAAGCATCTTTCTTTGAGCAGAGCGTCTAGCTTCCGCTTCTTTATCATTAAGTAGTTTTGCATGTTCTGAAGCAGTATATATACAAGTTTTATTTTTTTCTATAAGTTTAAAAATATTTTTTGCTTGTGCAGTTGTTGGTTGTTTCTCAAAAAGTTCTATTAGTGATTCATAAGTTGAACACTCTTTAGACTTTTTATCTGAGAAAAATGATTCAATGGCTTTGTTTAGTTCTTTAGCTGTCATATTAAAGTATGCCTTGTTGAGTATTAAGATTTTTCAAAGGTGGATTATACCGAAATAATCTTAAATTTTACAAATATACAATAATACTAATCATTTCATACTTAAAATATCTATTTTTTTAACTTGGAACACTCATTGCTATATCTCTGTTAAATAAATACACACAAAGGTACTTTATGCAAAGTGGATATTACTCTTCAGCAGCGGGCATGGTTACTCAGTTTAATCGTCTTGATGTTATTGCAAATAATCTTGCCAATGTAAATACAGCTGGTTTTAAAGAAGACAATGTTGTAGTTGGTGACTTTATGCGTATGTATAAAGAAGCTCGTGATGAACTTCCTAATGCTAATAATACAAAAGAAGCTGCGCAGTTTTTAAACAGAACTATAACTAAGGCTCCTCAAGTTGTTGATGAATATACAGATCACTCTCTTGGTATGATGCAAAAAACAGATAATCCACTAGATTTTGCGTTAATGAAGGAGGGAATGTTCTTCGCCGTAGAAACTCCAGAGGGAGTTAGACTTACTCGTGATGGTTCATTTTCTCTTGATGATGATGGAAATATGGTCACAAAATCAGGATATAAAGTTCTTTCATCTGATTATTACAATTCTAAAGAGGGTATTAAAATATCTGATAAAGACAGTATATTAGAAGTTGATAAAGATGGACAACTATATAAAGATATCCCTGGAACAAAACAGTTGACTCAGGGTGCAAAATTATTTATTGTCCAACCTGATAATTTGTCTATGCTTCAAAAAGAGGGTTCTAATCTATATAGATATGATAGTGAAGAAGAGTTTAAAAGCGTAGAGGAAAGTGGTGCTGTTAAGCAAGGATTTACTGAGAAAAGTAATGTAAATGCTGTGAAAATGATGACACAAATGATAGAAACAAATCGTTTAGTAGGGATGTATCAAAAAGCGATGCAGGTTCAAATGGATGATATGAATAATGATGCTATCAATAAACTAGCAGTTTCAAAATAAAAATATAAAATAAACTTAAGGACTAAATTATGATGCAATCACTTTACACTGCTTCAACAGGAATGTTGGGGATGCAGACTCAAATTGACACAACAGCCAATAATATTGCCAATGTTAATACAATAGGATTTAAAAAATCTCGTGCAGAGTTTGCTGACTTGATGTATAAAGTAATGGAATATGCTGGAACATCTACATCTGATGTAACTAAGAGTCCTACTGGTATAGAGGTTGGTCTTGGTTCTCGTCCAACAGCAATAAATAAAATATTTTCAGAGGGCTCACTAAAGCAAACTGACAATCAACTAGATATTGCAATTACTGGGAATGGTTTTTTTAAGCTAGAGCTTCCAGATGGTACAGAAGTTTACTCAAGAAATGGTGCTTTTAAGGTAGATCAAGATGGTACAATGGTTAATTCTGATGGTTATGCTCTCTCTCCACAGATAGTAATTCCACCTGATGCTACAAGTGTTAGTATTGGTACTGATGGTACTATTACTGCTGTTCAACCAGGTCAAGTAGAAGCTACTGTTATTGGTCAGATTCAAACAACAAACTTTATAAATCCAGCTGGTCTTCACTCAACTGGTGATAACTTATATATGGAAACTGATAGTTCAGGTCAGCCTGTTGAAGGAACGCCTGGTGTTGATGGTTTAGGAATTCTAAGACAAGGTTTTGTTGAACTTTCAAATGTTGAACTTGTTGTAGAATTAACAGACTTGATTACTGGTCAAAGAGCTTATGATTCTAACTCAAAAGTTATCACAACTTCTGATGAAATGTTACAAACCGTAAATAATCTAAAACGATAATATCCTCCTTGAAATAGCTTGATACTATATGATATCAAGCTTATCTATTCTCTACATGTAGAGCCTTAATATAAATAAAACAACAATTTCGATATAATCCCATAATTATTTAACAAATAAATAGTATTTTCTACTATTTTAATTAGGATTATTTATATGAATAACAAAGCAAATATTGATGGAAAAGTTTGGACTTTTGGAAAAGATATTGATACAGATTTAATTATAGCTGCTCGCTATTTAAACACTTCAGTTCCAGAGGAATTAGCAAAGCATGTTATGGAAGATGCTGATCCAGAATTTGTAAGTAAAATGAGTGTTGGTGATGTTATAGTAGCTGGTGAAAACTTTGGTTGCGGTTCATCTCGTGAACATGCACCTATTGCACTTAAAGCTGCTGGAGTTGCTGCAATCATTGCACCAACATTTGCAAGAATTTTTTACCGTAATGCATTTAATATGGGACTTCCTATTTTTGAACTTCAAGAAAGTTCAGAGATTAGTGAAGGTGATGAGATTAGCGTAGATATGGATAATGGAACTATCACAAATAAAACTACATCTAAAACATATAACTTTACTCCAATACCTCCATTTATGCAAGAGTTAATTGATGCTGGTGGACTTATGAATTTTGCGCAAAATGAGATAAAAGAACAAGGAATCAAATAATGAAAAAATATAAAATCGCACTTATTAAAGGTGATGGAATTGGGCCTGAGATAATTGATGAAGCTACTAAAGTTTTAGATGCTGTTGCCTCTTGTTTTGATTTTGACTTTGAGTATGAAGAGGTACTTATGGGTGGTTGTGCTTATGATGCTACTGGTGACCCACTACCACAAGAAACTATTACAGCATCTCTAAATTCTGATGCTGTTCTTTTTGGTGCTATTGGTGGAGAAAAATGGGATTCACTTCCTCGTGAAAAAAGACCTGAAAGTGGACTTTTACGATTCCGTAAAGAGTTAGGTGTATATGCTAACCTTCGTCCAGCTGTTGTTTATGATGAACTTGTAAATGCTTCATCATTAAAGCCTGAAATTATTAATGGTGTTGATATTATGGTTGTTCGTGAACTTATTGGTGGAATTTATTTTGGTGAGCCTAAAGGCCGTACAGAAGATAAAGGCTGGAACACTATGGTTTATACTCGTATGGAAATCCAACGCATAGCTCACCAAGCATTTAAAATTGCTCAAAAAAGAACTAAAAGAGTTTGTTCAATTGATAAAGCAAATGTTTTAGATGTGTCTCAACTTTGGCGTGATGTTGTAACTGAAATCTCAGAACAATATCCTGATGTTGAGCTTTCTCACATGTATGTAGATAATGCTGCTATGCAACTTGTTCTTAATCCTAGACAATTTGATGTTATGCTTACTGGAAATATTTTTGGTGATATTCTTTCAGATGAAGCGTCAATGCTTTGTGGTTCTATTGGTCTTTTACCATCAGCTTCAGTTGGTGAAAAAATTGGTGTTTATGAGCCTATACATGGTTCAGCACCAGATATAGCAGGTCAAGGAATTGCAAACCCAATTGCTACTATATCATCAGCTGCTATGATGTTAAAATATGCACTAGGTGAAGAGCTTGCTGCTACAAAAATTGACAATGCAATTAAAAGAGCACTAAGTGAAGGTTATAGAACTGGTGATTTAGCACAATATGATGCTAAAGAGGTTTGTTCAACTTCTGAGATGGGTTCAATCATCGCAAATTACGTGGTAAAGTAGAACTGCTAAACTATGAAAACATTAACTTTAGCTAATATCTATGAACTTCAAGGGCTTAAAGAAGAAGCTCTTGATATCTACAAAGAGATACTTAAAAAAGACTCAAACAATAGTGAAGCTAAAATTGCCATAAGAAGATTATCTGGAATGAGAAAAAAGTTTTTAAATGTAAATTCTCAGATGAAAGATTACTTTTTAAAAATGGAAGAAGATATAGAGTTTAATGAATTTGAAAGGTGGTTACTAAAGCTATGGAATTAAAAGATGTAATATTATCAACATTAGCAGAGATGGAAGATAGTTCTGAACCTGTAAATAATACTAGCAAACCAACGCAACAAAGTACTTTGATAAAAGAAGACATTGTCGAACCTGAAGCTACAAAAGAGGTTCAAGAGATACTAAAAGAGGAAACTACTTCTTCAGATGAGATGCTATTTTTAACTTCAATGCGTGAGAGACTTCTTGTACTTTTTGAGGGTTTTCAAGCTCCAAATAACACAAATATAGAAGCAAAAGTAGATATGACTCTAAACTTTTTAGAATATGTCTTAGTTAGTATAGACGAACGTGTTAATAAGATAGAAAAAGGCACAAAATAATGGGTCAATATCGAGTCCTTATAGATGCTAATGATGAAAAAGGTTTAGTTCATAAGGTATCTACAATTTTTTTCAATGAAGACTTAAATATACTTTCAAATAGCGAGTTTGTTGATAAAGAAAACAATAAATTTTTTATGCGTTCTGTTGTTGATGGGGAGATAGAGGCTCATAAATTAAAAGAGCAAATCGTTAAATCTCTTCCTCAAAGTTCAAGAGTTGAAGTGATAGAACCTAAAAAGAAAAATATAGTAATTATGGCAACTAAAGAGATGCATGCACTTGGAGATATACTTGTTCGTCATGAAGCTGGAGAACTTGAAGCAAATATTTTAGCAGTTATTTCAAACTATGATATTCTAGAGCCATTTGTATCTAAGTTTAATATACCATATATTACAGTATCTCATGTTGATTTAGATAGAGCAGAGCATGAAGCTAAAGTTTTAGTTGAGTTAGCAAAATTTGAAGATATTGATTATATAGTATTAGCAAAGTATATGCGTATACTTACTCCGAGTTTTGTTGAGGCTTATGAAGATAAAATTATAAATATACATCACTCTTTTTTACCAGCATTTATAGGTGCAAATCCTTATAAACAAGCTTATGAACGTGGTGTTAAAATTATTGGTGCAACTTCTCATTTTGTAAATAATAATCTTGATGAGGGACCAATTATTGCCCAAGAAGTTATACATGTAAACCATGCTTATTCTTGGCGTGATATGCAAAAATCTGGTAAAGATGTTGAAAAAGTAGTACTTTCTCGTGCACTTAAATTAGCTCTTGAAGATAGAATTTTTGTATATAAAAATAAAACGGTGATCTTTTAATGAGTTTTAATTTAGTTTTAGTTAATCCACAAATTCCAAATAACACAGGAGCAATAGGGCGTTTATGCGTAAATGCTGGAGCAGCTTTGCATATCATCAAGCCAATAGCTTTTGATATTGATGAAAAAGCTGTTCGTCGTGCTGGTTTGGACTACTGGGATAAGTTAGATTTACATGTTTGGGAATCTATTGATGAATTTTTTGATAAAAATGAGATTACTGACAATGCTCACTTTGCTACAACTAAAACTGATAGACCATATTTTGAGGCAAAGTTTAAAGATGGTGATTTTATCTTTTTTGGAAGTGAAACTGCTGGTATCCCGGAAAGTATACTAAATAAATATAAAAGTCAAAATATAACTATACCTATGACTAAAGAGGGTAGAAGTTTAAATTTGGCTATAAGTACTGGAATAGTGCTTTATGATGCTATTCGTCAAACTTATGACACTTTTGAGGAGTAATAATGCTTGATATAATTATGTCTATTTTATTTATATTGTTTATGGTATTTGTTTTTGGTGGCTACCATAAAGAAAAATCATCAAAACGAGAAG
>Ga0256837_1002006_pt1 | contig 13198 bp, 11 predicted proteins | sample 4562384metaG_FD_185976 | JGI IMG/M metagenome (GOLD analysis project Ga0256837, IMG submission 185976) | Hydrothermal vent microbial communities from Guaymas Basin, Mexico - 4561-384 | ecosystem: Environmental > Aquatic > Marine > Hydrothermal vents | place: Mexico: Guaymas Basin | collected... | reverse complement strand
AGCGAAACATATAGCAGTAGCAGGTCCACGAGATGTCATAACATTTCCATCTTCTACAACCATAGCTTTATCTCCGTTATAACCATCTAAACGAATATTCTCTTCAAAAGAGGGATAACAAGTATAGTTTTGTTTTAAAACACCTGCTTTATTTAGAGCAAAAGGTGCTGCACAAATTGCACCAATATTTTTATTTGCACTATCCATCTCTTTTAAAATTCTTTGCACATTTTCATCTTCTGCAAGTTTATAAGTACCTTCAATCCCACCAGGAAGGACTATCATATCAAGAGAACTTGAATCAACCTCAACAATACTTATATTACTTACAATAGTTATATTATTTGCACCTTCAACAGCTTTATTAGCATCTAATGAAGCTACAATAACTTCAATATCTGCACGCCTTAAAACATCTATAATACTTACAGCTTCTATCTCCTCAAAGCCTTTTGCTAGTGGTACTAAAACTTTACTCATTACTTTCCCTTTATAGTTTTTTTTGAATTTTATCTAAACATTGTTATCATTTTATTTAATAACTCCATATCTAATTCATCTTTCATTTTTGTTTTCATAAGTTTAAGAACGTCAAACGTCTGCATAGCATCTTTATAACTTCTTTTTGAAGACAATGCATCAAAGATATCACAAACACCTATTATACGAGCGAACAATGGTATATCTTCCCCTTTTAAACCATCTGGATAGCCACTACCATCTAGTTTTTCATGATGATATTTAATAGCTTCTAGTATTCTTTTATTTTTAATACCAATATGCTCACTAATTTCAAAACCATACTCCGAATGATGTTTAACTTCTTCATACTCTAAATCAGTTAATTTACCATCTTTATTTATAATAGATGTTTTTATTTTATTTTTACCAAGATCATGTAAAAGAGCCGCTTCACCCAACTCTCGCAAGTCTCTTTTTCTTAAACCTAAAAACATACCTAAACTTACAGCATATACAGAAACATTTAATGAGTGAGTATGAGTATAGTAATCATGGGTAGCTATACTCATAAGTGAACGTAAAGCAAAATCATTATCTAAAACTAGTGCAACTAATTCCCTTACAGCATCTTGTGCCTTTTGATAATTAGCTAAATTTTCTGGATTTTTATATAAAGCATCTACAATATCTGTTGCCTGTTTATAAACAAGTTCAGATTTTTCAGTGATATTCATATCATGTTTATTTTTAGGCTTTTTTTGAATATCTGCAGTAGCTCCACCTTGAAGGTACACATCAAATGAAGATTTTTTTCCATTGTCCATCTGTATTTTTTTTCTAATAACATTTTTATTATTTAACATAAACTTTTACCATATTATTTATCCTGTTTGAAATATTGTACCATCTTTTATTTATATATCTAGTTTATAACCAACACCAAAAATATTTTTAATACTATTCTTGGGTAATTTTCTTCGTAAATTTTTTATCAAAGTTTTTAATGTATTCAAATTACCTTCATTATATTCACTCCATACCTCATATATTATCTCATCTGAAGATAGCGTTTTATGTAAGTTTATAGCAAATATAGATAAAACTTTTTTTTCTTTTTTTGTTAAAGAGATAACTTCATATTTTGTACTCAATTCTTTTAAATCATAATCCCAAAAATACTCATCTTTTAATTCTAACACTTCATTAGGTTTATCAAGATACTCATCCAATTCTAAAATTACTAATGTTAAAGAATCTTTTAACTCTTTTCTACTAATAGGTTTTATCAGATACTTTGTAAGTTTCAGTTCTACTGCTTCAAGTAATAATTTTGTATCAGAATGTGCAGTCAACATAATAGCCTTTGTTCTAGTATCATCTTGTCTAATTTTTTTTAGTAGTTCCAAACCACTTAGTTTTGGTATATTTATGTCAAGAACTAAAATATCAGGCTTTTTTTCTTCATATATTTTATAAGCCTCCTCCCCATCAGACGCTTCATATACCTCTTTGAAAAACATTGTTAAATATGTAACATAATTTTTTCGTATCTCTATCTCATCTTCTACAAATAAAATAGTATATGTATTTGCACTATCTTTCATCTTCTCTTCTCTCTTTTAACAGTGATATTTTAAAACAAGCTCCATCATCTTTATTTTCAACACTTAGATGACCTTTCATACCATCTTCTATAATCATCTTAGATATATAAAGACCTAAACCGGTACCTTGTGACTTATGTTTAGTTGTAAAGTATGGTTCAAAAACTTTTTCAACCATATCTTCTTTAATACCACCAGCATTATCACATATATATATACTATAAAAATCTTTTTCATTTTTCACATCTATTGAAATCATTTTATTATCTGTATTTACCTGAGAAAAAGCATCCTTAGCATTATTTAAAATTACAACTATTACTTGTTGCAACTCATTTTTGTATGCTATTGCTTTAAAAGTAATATTTACATCTGCTATCACTCTTACACCTATTGAACTCAATGAACTACTTACAATAGATAAAGAATTATCAATAGCATTTTTAATAGAGAATTGTTCTAACTCTTTGTCTGGGCTAAAAAAGTTTTGAAAATCATTTATAGTTTTGGACATATACTGTGTTAATGACTCTATCTCCAATAACTTTTTCTCTACAATCTCATTTTCATAATTATTTTTATTAAGCGTAGCATCTATAACTAAGACTGAAGAGTTTACCTGAGCTAATGGTTGCCTCCATTGATGAGCTATATTTTGAATCATTTCACCCATAGAAGCCATTTTTGCTTGATGATAAAGATACTTATTTTTTACCTCTAAGTCTTTAGTAGCTTCCATTACACTTTGTTTTAAATGTTTGTTGGCTCTATTTAGTAAAAATTGTCTATAAAGCCCAAGTAAAAGGACAACCAAAACTAAACCTAAAATCTGCCAAAGGAGTGTATAATCAATTTTTTTATCATTATGAAAAGTTAACCATTTATTAGATATTTTTTCTCTTATATCTAAGTCAATGGAGTTTAATGCTTTGTTGAAAATATCATTTAAAATTGTTTCATCAGATCTTGATGCAATTGAAAATTTTATTTTATCATCTAATCTTCCACTTATGAGTATAGAGTTAGAAAAATTATTTTGTATCTCATAGTTCATTGTTAAAGAACTCTCTAGTAAACCAAAAACTTCATCACGTTCAACTTTTTTTAATCCATCATGTATTGAGTTAACCTCAATTATTTTTATATCTTTATACCTTTGTTTTAAAATAGATAAAATAGAGTACCCCTTAACAACAGCAAATGTTTTGTCCATATATAAATTTAAATCATCAACAAAGTTTACATTTCTTTTAGTTGCTAAAACTATAGGCCTTTGTATGTATGGAATGCTAAAATTCATATACTTTTTTCTTTCACTATTAATTGAAGCAATAGATAATATATCACACTCTCGATTTTTTGCTTTTTGCAATGATTCTATCCAAGAAGATGTCTCAACTAGTTTTATAGGAGTATCTATCATATTTGATATTATCTTCATATAATCAGCCGCTAAACCCATATGTTTATGATTTTGTATTTTTTCAAAAGGCATCCATTGAGGGTCAACACACATAAGTATTTGTTTTTTTTGTTTTAAATAATTTAATTCTTCATAACTTAACTTTATATTATTATGATCAACACTTGAAGCACCTATAAACCATTTATTTTTCAACTCTAAAAGTTTCTGCTTTCCTATGTGTAATAATGCTTTATTTATTATACTAATAGCTTCCGGCCAATCTTTTCTAACTCCAAATACTAATGGTGTGTTTTCATCTAATGAAACACTGGCTTTAAAGTTTGGTAAGTCAAGTATTAAGGCTCTATAAAACAAAATATTATCACCAATAGCAGCATCGATTTTACCTGTCATTAAACTATTTATTTTTTCATCTAAGTTATCAAATCTGATAATATTACTATTTTTAAACCTTGAAGCAATTTTTTCTTCAAGTATATTATCTTTTTGTATAGCTATTTTTTTTGAAACTAAATCTTTAATTGATTCTATACCAGATGGGTTATCTTTTGTAGTAATTATTAACTTTTGTATATTTACATATGGATAAGATAAGTTAAGGTATCTTTTTCTTTTCTCAGAGATAATACCACAGCTTAATCCATCAATCTTTTTAAGTTTTGCTCTATCTTGCATATCAGACCAATTACCAGTTACAAGCTTAAAGTTCGCACCACTTAATTTATTTATCAAACTTAATACTTCATTATCATATCCACTTATAGTTCCACCTTTTGAAGTTATTACATATGGTGCCCAACTATTATCAATCCCAAGAGTTATCTCTGAATGTTTTTTAATAAAACTTTTTTCTTTATCTGTTAGGTTTAATAAACCATTATCCTTCTTATATATAAAAAATTTTAAATCTTTATTTTTTCTTTTATCCAGAAAACCAGATTGAACAAAATTATCAGCTATAATTTCTAAACGATTTACATCTATACTACCTATTTTATACACTTTAGGTAGCATAATATATTCTAACTGCTTGGCTTCAAATAACAAAGCTTTTTTAGATTTATTTTGTGTATTGTATTTCTTTAATATTAATTCTATAATTTCTTCTTTATGGGATAAAGCATATTCCCATCCTTTTATCGATGCTTTCCTAAAAGAATCAGCCCTTTTAGGATGATTTAAAATTTCATATTCACTTGTAAATAGATTTGCATCATAATACTTAGTACCATAAGAAACTGGATCAAAAATATTATACTTAATACCCATTTCATCCAAATGGTATATCTCATTTGTTGTAAAGACACTCATCGCATCAACTTCTTTATTTATAAATTTATCTAACATAAAATTTGTTTTTATATTAACTATATCATTTAACTTTATTCCAAATTTATTTAGCATTGTCAACAAGGTAATATTATCAATAGTATTTGATATTCCCATTATTTTTTTATTTTTTAAATCTGCTGGAGTTTTGATATCTTTTTGTGCAACTAATACTAGAGGAGACTGTTTAAAAAAATTTGCTAATAAAACAAGTGGTTTACCATTTAGGTAATCCAATATTATAGATGAATAAGATAATCCATAATCAGCCCTATGATTTAAGACCTCATCTGATATATTTGTATTTTTTGAAAACTCTATAAACTCTACATCAAGCCCAACATCTGCATAAAATCCTTTCTCTTTTGCAGCATAAAAACCTGCAAATTCAAACTGATGTTTCCATTGTAATTGAAGCTTAACTTTTTCTAAATCTTTGGCATTTGAATCCAGTAGAAATACCAAAATCACAACAAATAGTTTTATAAATTTCAAATCTTTCCTTATACTACTTCGCTATACTCTATAACTACATTCTTATTTTGTTTTTTTGCACTAAGGAGTGCTTTATCTATTCTTTCAATTACATTATCTATTGTATCATTATGCTTTATTAAATCTATGCCAAAACTACAAGTTATGCTATTAAAACCATCTATAACAATCGAATTTATAATATCTTTTAAATTATTTGCTATTTTTTTAAGTTTTTCTTTACTTGTATCTAAAATTAAAATTAAAAACTCATCCCCACCCCAACGAATTACAATATCATTTTTTCTTACACCGTCACTAAGCGATAATGATACTTTTTTTATAATTTTATCACCAAACTGATGTCCAAGAGTATCATTTATAGTTTTAAAATTATCTATATCTATAAAAATAGCACCTGATTGTTCATTATTTTCTTCATAATTTTGAATAATATTGTTGAATTTCAAATCCAAAATACTGCGTGTGTTTAAAGAAGTCAAAGGATCAAGTGTACAATATTTTGTAGAACATATCTTTGCCACCGCTTTGTTTAATGCATCTTTTAAAGTCTGTCTATCTATTGGCTTAACTATATAATCAACTAGATTTAGTTTTATAGCACTAAATAGACTCTCTTTACACGAGTGAGCACTCGTGACTATTATGGGTGTATCATTATCAGTATCTCTTATCTTTTGAACAAGTTCAATACCATTTAGTTTCGGCATTTTTATATCTGTAATTATAAAATCAGGTTGTAAAGATTTGTACAAAAGATACGCTTCTTTACCATCTTTTGCTTCTATAACATTTTGAAACTGATACCTTAAAAATTCACTGGTATTTACTCTAACACCATCTTCATCTTCAACATAAAGTACTGTATAGTTTAATTTTTTCATCTTCTACCTAAACATCATTATCATTTTATTGAGTAGATTTAAATCAACTTGAGTATTCATCTTAAGTTTCATAAGTTTTAATGTATTAAAGCTACTCATGGCTGCTTTATAACTTCTTTTACTTGTGAGTGCATCAAAGATATCACAAATTCCAATAATTCGTGCAAAAAATGGTATATCCTTACCTATTAGTCCATCAGGATAACCAGTACCATCCATCTTTTCATGATGATATTTTATCCCAAATAAAATATTTTCATTTTTTATACCTATACTTAAACCAAGTATATATCCTGAGCGAGGATGACCTTTCATTATTCTGAATTCTGCATCTGTTAATTTTCCATTTTTATTTATTATCTTAGCACTTACTTTACTTTTACCTAAATCATGTAAAAGAGCTGATTCACCGAGTTCTGCAAGTGTTTCTTTTGTTAAACCTAAAAACTTTCCTAAACTCAAAGCATACACTGCTACATTTAAAGAGTGAGTATGGGTATAGTAATCATGAGTAGCAATACTCATCAAAGATTTAATTGTAAATTTATCATCAAGTATAGTATTTACTAAATCTGATACAACCTCTTTAGAATCTTCATAATTCCCTAATGTATGTGGGTTTTTAAATAGCTTATCAAGCACCATAGTTGCTTTTGTATATACCTCTATGGATTTTTCATCTATACGAATATTTTCTTCTATATCTTCAACTATATCTTTTGTTGTATCTTCTTTATTATTTTGTAAATTTAGGTATGCTTTATATGCTAACTCATAAGGATCTTTATCCTCTTCACTTATATATAAAGCTTCTTTATTTTTTAAAACTTCATCATTAAGCCGTACCAGAACACCTTTTTCTATAAAATTATTCATATATTTTTTAGATTCTGAAGGATGATATATATCAAATTCAAAACTAGAACCATTTACAACTATATTTTTATCGATGATTATATATTTAGCTGCCATTTTATCCACCTTAGTGTATTTAACTAAAACAATAGTGTCTAGATATTGTTATAAAATAATTGTACAAAAACAGTAGTGAGGAAGTAGTGAGTTTTTTAAATTTTGCTTATTTTTATACCCAAAGTGATATAATCAATATTCAAATTAACTAAGGGCTACATTTTGGCTGATATATTTAAACTTTTTCGTGTGCATCAATATATAAAAAATCTATTTATTTTTATGCCACTTATATTTTCTTTCTCTTTTTCAGATTATACAAACAATATAAATACTCTTATAGCTTTCATACTATTTTCTATACTAGCTTCATCTATCTACATCTTCAACGACCTTATGGACATAGAAGAAGACAAAGCACACCCAACAAAAAAAAACCGCCCTCTTGCATCTGGTAAAGTTAAAAAGCCAACAGCTCAACTACTTATAATTTTGATGTCATTTTTTACTCTAACTACTGCACTTTTTATAAATATACAGCTCTTTAGCGTTTTATTTATCTACTTTATTTTAAATATTGCATATTCACTAAAGTTAAAACATATCTCTATTTTAGATATTTTCATAATCGCTACAGGCTTTGTACTGCGTCTTTTTGCAGGTTCTGCTGTTACAAATATAGAGCTTTCTATGTGGATAATCGTTATGACTTTCTTACTTGCGATATTTTTAGCACTTGCAAAAAGAAGAGATGATGTTTTACTTTCTTTATCTGGTCAAGAGACACGCAAAAATATAGATGGGTACAATCTAGAGTTTGTAAATGCCTCTATGGTTTTAATGGCGGGAGTTGTCATAGTCTCTTATGTTCAGTACACTATCTCGCCAGAAGTTATCGCTAGAATTGGCTCAGAGCATCTTTACCTAACAGCTTTTTTTGTAATCATTGGAGTCCTTCGTTATATGCAAATAACCTTTGTAGAGGAAGACAGCGGTAGTCCTACAAAGGTAGTCATCCGTGATACATTTTTAAAACTAACCATATTCTTTTGGTTACTTAGCTTTGTGGTAATTACTAAACTTATATGATAGCTCTTCGGTACTCACTCTTTGCACTAATCTCTACCATTGTAAACATGGCTTTTCAATGGCTTAGTTTTTTTGTATATGATGGATTTCTAGCTTTATATCTAGCTATGTTTTTAGGTACATTAGCAGGTCTTGTGCTAAAATACATATTAGATAAAAAGTACATCTTCTTTCATACACCAAAATCTAAAAAAGATGATGGTAAAAAGTTTATGCTCTACTCACTTATGGGAGTTTTTACCACTTTCATATTTTGGGGTTTTGAGATTGGTTTTTACCATATATTTGAAGATGAAAATGCTAAGTATTATGGCGGTATTTTAGGACTAGCTATTGGCTATGTGGTGAAATACTTTTTAGACAAAAAATTTGTATTTGTAGATAAGGACTAACTTTGAATTTAATAAGTTGGGGGATGTACCCAAAGATAAAAAATCATAAAACTACTTTAAAAAACATATCTGACTTATCTCACTTCACCACTACAATAAATGAGTTTATAGCTTATGGAAATGGTCGTAGTTATGGAGATAGCGCTATAAATGATGAAATACTCTACACTAAAAACTACAATAATTTTTTAGACTTTGATGAAGAAAACGGCATATTAAATATTCAAGCTGGAGTTCTTTTATCTGAGATACTAGAGAGCTTTGTACCACGCGGTTGGTTTTTAAAAGTAACACCAGGTACTAAGCTCATAACAGTTGGAGGGGCAATAGCTTCTGATGTTCATGGTAAGAACCATCACGTAGAGGGTTGTTTTTCAGATTGTGTGCAAGAGTTTAAGATTATGTTAGCAGACGGTGAAGTACAAACTGTAAAGCCAGAAAGTGAGCTATTTTTAGCAACTTGTGGTGGTATGGGTCTAACAGGCGTTATTATCTCTGCTAAAATCTCATTAAAACGTATAAATTCACAATATATCCGTCAAACTACCATAAAAACAAAAAACCTAAAAGAAACATTTGATGCATTTGAATCGCACAAAGAACTCCCATACTCTGTTGCTTGGATAGACTGCCTCGCTAAAGGTAGTGATATTGGAAAATGTTTACTAATGGTTGGAGATTTTGCTGATGATGGAGACTTGGACTATAAGTCAAAATCAAAACTAAACATACCTTTTAACTTTCCATCATTTGCGCTAAATACTTTAAGTGTAAAAGCTTTCAACTGGCTCTACTACGCAAAAGCACCAAATGGAATCTCAAAACAAAAAGTTGGGATTGACAGCTTTTTTTATCCACTAGATTCTATTAGAAATTGGAATAGAATTTACGGTAAAAATGGTTTTACACAGTACCAGTTCATACTTCCTAAAGAGACAAGCTTCGAGGGTCTGCAAGAGATTTTAGGCAAAATTGCACATAGTGGTAAGGGTTCATTTTTAGCTGTGTTAAAACTATATGGTAAAGAAAACAAAAACTATCTATCATTTCCAATAGAAGGCTATTCACTAGCACTTGATTTTAAGATAGAGGATGGTTTGTTTGAACTTTTAGATGAACTAGATAAAGTAGTTGTTAGGCTTGGTGGTAGGATATATTTAACAAAAGATGTACGAGTATCTAAAGAGACGTTTGAGAGAGGATATCCTCAAATACAAAAGTTTAGAGAGTTTCGCAAAAAAAATAAAATGAGTGAAAAATTTAATTCACTACAATCAAAAAGGTTAAGTTTATGAGTTATGTTTTAATTATTGGAGCAAAAAGTGACATCGCAAAAGAGGTAGCAAGAACTTATGCAAAAAATGGTTATAACCTTTACTTAGCTGCAAGAGGCAGTGAAGAGTTAGCTGAGTTAAAGACTGACATCGAGGTTCGTTCATCTGTAAGTGTAGAGCTTTTAGACTTTGATATTACAGCTTATGAAACTCATGCTGATTTTTACAACAATTTAAGTGAAAAACCTCTTGGCGTAGTTGTAGTATCTGGGTACATGGTTGAGCAAAAAAAAGCACAAAAAGAGTGGGATGAATCACTACAAACTATAAATGTAAACTACACAGGTGCTGTAAGTATCTTAAACATCATAGCTAATGACTTTGAAAAAGAGAGACGCGGTTTTATAGTTGGTGTATCTTCAGTTGCTGGAGACAGGGGAAGAAAAGCCAACTACATCTATGGAAGTGCAAAAGCTGCTTTTTCTGCTTACTTAGGTGGTCTTAGAAACAGATTATATGAAAGTGGAGTTAGTGTTTTAACCGTGAAACCAGGTTTTGTAGCTACAAAAATGACTGAAAACTTAGACTTACCAGAAAAACTTACAGCTCAGCCCGAAGATGTTGCAGAAGATATTTTTAAAGCTCAACAAGCAGGAAGAAATGTACTCTATACAAAATCTATCTGGCTTTTAGTTATGCTAATCATCAAACATATTCCAGAGTTTATGTTTAAGAAAATGAGTATATGACACAGCTCTACAAAAAAGAGTTCCAAACTCTCTTTATAATACTTTTTTTTAAACTACTTATACTATCTTTCATCCCACTAACAGGGGATGAAGCCTACTTTATAAAATGGGGGCAAAATCTAAGTTCAGGCTATTATGATCATCCACCAATAGTTGGTTGGCTGATTTACTTGATGAGTTATGCTAGTGAGAACTATATATTTTTTAGACTTTTTGCATTTTTCACCACTCTTACAACTGCTTTTGTGATTTATAAAATCGCTATAACTTACAAAGTAGAGAAAGAAAAAGCACTTTTTACCTCACTTATATTTTTAATCTCGCCTATAGATATACTCTTATCACTAATGACAAATGATGTAGCCCTACTCTTTTTTGGCTCACTAGGGACTCTTTTTTTAATCTACTCTTTAGAGAAAAAAGAGTGGCTTCGCGATAGTGCTCTAGCAGGAGTATTTTTAGGATTAGCCTTTTTAAGTAAGTACTTTGCAGCTTTTTTAATGATAAGTTTACTTATCTTTGCACTAAGTGTTTACAAAACCAAAGCTATAAAAAATGTTCTATTAATAACTTTTATTATCTCTTTATTTATAGCACAAAACCTTTACTTCAACTATAACTCTTGCTGGAACAACATACTTTTTAACTTCTTTGCTAGGACTGAGCACAACAGTTACAATATAAAAACAGTTTTAACTTATTTTGTTTTAACGGCTTACATCTTCACACCGTGGGGAGTCTATTACCTTTTTAAAGCAAGATTTAAAAACTCTAAACTTTTAAAACTTTTACTTTCTATCTTAGCTTTAGCTTTTTTCATATTTTTTGCAGTATCACTTAAAAACAAAGTTGGACTTCACTGGTTTTTACTTTTTACACCTTTTATGTACTTACTATTTACTTTTACCGATAAAGACACGCTAAAAAAACTATTTAAATATAACGCAAGATTTACTTACATCCATATAGCCATCTTGATGTTTGCAATTTTAACTCCAAAATCATTGCTAGAAAACCATAAAAAATACTCTGATATTTTGCTATATACAAATCCTCAAGAGGTTTGTAAAGTTATTGATAAAATGAAAGATCAAAGAATTTTCACTTTCTCATACTCATCAGCTTCAGTTTTAAATTACCATTGTAAAAAAGAAATTACTGTTTTATTTTCTAAGTCAAAGTACGGTCGTATGGATGATAAGCTTTTAGATGTTAGAGAACTATCAGGCAAGACTATTACACTTTTTAACAAAAAACCTATAAGTGAAGACAAAGTCAAAGGGGTTTGTAAAGATTTCTCATCAAATCTTATAGATATACAAGGTGCTAAGTTTTATGTAGCAGAGTGTAAAAAGTTTAACTATGAGCTTTACAAAAAAAACTATCTTGATTACCAAAACGAAAAATTTTACAATATCCCATCATGGCTACCAGTTGGAAAATGCTACTTCAAAGATAGATACTATAATGGTGAAAAAAAATGAATTTAGCACTTTTTGATTTTGATGGCACTCTAACTTCAAAAGACTCACTTGGAGAGTTTTTGAAGTATAGTGTAAGTCGTGATAAGTATTTTTTAAACATGATAAAGTTTTCACCATATTTTATCATGTGGCAGTTAAAACTTATGCGAAATGACATAGCAAAACAAAAACTTTTTTCTATCTTTTTTCAAGATGTTGGTGAAAATGAATTTAAAAGAATTGCAACAGAGTATTCAAACAAAAAACTTGACTCTATTGTTTTGGAAAAAAGACTAGATATTTTAAAACAACATCAACAAAATGGAGATAAAGTTGTTATAGTTTCAGCCTCTATAAAATGTTGGTTAGAACCTTGGTGTAAGAGAAATAATGTAGTTCTTTTATCTACTGAGCTAGAGTTTAAAAACTCAAAGTTTACTGGAAGGTTTAAAACTCCAAACTGTCATGGACAAGAGAAGGTAAACCGCATAAAACAACATCTAAATATAAAAGATTATAAAATCATTTATGCCTATGGGGATAGTTCAGGAGATACACAGATGATGGCTATAGCAGATAAACCAACCAAATATTAAATCATTGATATATATAATGAAAAATAATATTTATAATCTAAAATTATAAAAATATTATATTTACTCTATTTTTAATGCTATAATTTTGTAATATAAATTAAGGATTAACATTATGTTTAAAAATATGTCAATAAGATTAAAGCTTATATTGCAAACTTTCATTCCAACAGTTACGATTGTAATCTTAGCTTTGATGATAATTAATACCAAGCACTCAGAAGTAAGTAGTTTAGAAGATATACAAAAGACTTCTAAACTTTTAAATTCTATTTCTCTGCTTATACATGAAATACAAAAAGAGAGGGGTATGAGTGCTGGATATCTTGGAAGTAAAGGGGAAAATTTTAAGGCTAAACTACCTGTGCAAAGAGAACTTACTAACAAAAAAATTACTGAATTCAAAGCACTTCTAACAACACTTGATATAGCTTCTGTTGACACTAAAATAGATACAGCTTTAAATAATGCCTTTGCTGATACCACTAAACTAGACTCTATTAGAAGTAAAATAACTTCATTAAAT
>Ga0256837_1002005_pt1 | contig 13204 bp, 8 predicted proteins | sample 4562384metaG_FD_185976 | JGI IMG/M metagenome (GOLD analysis project Ga0256837, IMG submission 185976) | Hydrothermal vent microbial communities from Guaymas Basin, Mexico - 4561-384 | ecosystem: Environmental > Aquatic > Marine > Hydrothermal vents | place: Mexico: Guaymas Basin | collected... | reverse complement strand
GAGAGTAAGAAAGATCATCATAGTGCGCTTTTGTGAGCTTGCTTTTGGCCTCTTTGAGCTCTTTTGAAAATGTATCGATATCATCAAGATGTAGCGATACGCGTAGCCAGTCATAAAGAAATTTATCATTATTTTGTAAAGCAGGGTTGTTTTGTAATTCTTTATGCATATTTTTTCGTAAAGTTCTTAGTGTCTGCATATGTGCGTTTTCATTGAACTGTGCTTTGTAGATATCATCTTCTAAAAAGAGAAAATCTTTGCTTTGCGTGAGTCTGGAGTGCTCTTCTTTAAGCTTTTGTAGATAAAAAGAGGCTTGATTGACATCATGAATGGTAAAATAGAGTGCTGCTATTGGTAAAAGATAATCAGATGGAAGTTTAGGATTGTCTGTGATGTCGTTGAGCAGTATCTTTACTTCTTGATTATCTCCTAACTGTAGATACAGGTCAATGATTTGCAGCTGAGCACTTAGGGTATTGTTATTTAAAGAGCGTGCTTGTTGCAAAGTAGAAAAAGCTTTCTCTTTTTGATGTAAAAGAGCATAGAGACGTGCTTTTAAAATATAGTAATCTACCTGTTTTAGAAGCGCTGATTGTGTGCTCTCAATCTCTTTGAATGTTTTTTCTAAAAGTGTGTACTGCTTTTCTTTGAGTGCAAGATTTGCAAAAGAGTAAAAAAGGTAAGGCAGTTTATATTTTTTAAATGCTGCAAGTGCATAATACATTGCTTCTTGTGGTTTTTTTGTTTTATGAACATAGATAAGACGTTCATAATCAACCAAACGGGCATTATCATGCTTCAAAAGGCGTAAAGATGCCTCTGCTGCTTCATTATAATCTTGTAAATACCATCCCAGGTCACTGAAGAGTTCATTGAGTCGCTGGTTATATTTTGTGTTTAAGTCATATTTTTTTAAAACTGCAAAGGCATTTTTTATATCTCTGTTTACATAGTAGTAGTAAGAGATAAGTTCAATATTTTTTGATGTATAGTAGTTCTCTTGTTCAATGATATCGATAATTCTTTTTGCATTTTCAAGATCTCCAAGATTCATATAAATTTGAAGAGCATCGGTAAGAAGCTGCTTGTCTTTTGTTTTTTCATAAAGTTCTTCAAGAAGTTTTGCAGCTTTATCTGGGATACCTATTTGGTTATAGATAAAAAGAAGACGCTCTTTGTTTACTTTGGTCGGTTCATTTAAAAATGCCTCTGTAACGAGCTTTTTAACATTTTCATATTGATAACTGCTGAGTGCATAGTCTATGATCTCTTTTGCTAGTTTTGGTTCTTTTGTACGATAATAGAGATACTCCATGTATGGAAATGCTTCATTTGCACGGCCACTCCAACGTAAGATCTCTGCCATCTTTTGATTCCAATAGAGAGAATCTGGGTATTCATGAATCCCGATCTGTGCAGTTTGGAGTGCGTGAGGAAGGTCTTTTGAATACAAGAAGGCTTGCAGTATCAGACGCAATTCATTATCGTGATAGTCAAACATACTGTTTTTTGCTTTATTGTTGTGATATTGAGCTGTTTGTGTGTTTTTAAATCTGTACTTATAACTAACAGCCAAAGAGGCATGATGATAACGCTCACGCAGTTGATTTAATTTTTTGTTTGCATCTTTTACATGTTCAAAACAGCCACAACGCATTGTGATGGTTTTTGAGATCTCCATTAGTTGACACTCATTTGGATAATTATCTAGTTTTTTGATCACATTTTCTTTTTGACTCAGAGGTGCAGAGAAAAGTTGTACCGTATAACAGGTATCTTCATCTTTTGCAAAAAGAGATATGCTGATAAAGAGTAAAAAAAGTAGTAGTTTCATTGTTATTTCTCTCTTTGTTTGAGTTTTAGTATATCTTTGGCAAGCTGATTTGCCCGTTTTAGGTCATTTGCAGCAAGATAGAGTTTGAGTAGATATATACGTGCCTTTTTGTTGCCGATAAACTTCTTTTGATATTTAGCAGCCAGTCTGCTGGCCTCTTTTAGTAGGTTTCCTGCCTGTAGGCTTTTAAGTGCTTGCATCCAGTAGTGCAGGCGTTGTTTATAAGAGCTGCTTTTAGAAAAGAGTTTCATGTAATTGTCTGCAGCCTCTTTGTACCTTTTGTTGCCTAGATAAAATTTTGAGAGTTTTTCGCTCCAGTAGCTAGAGTGTTGCGCTTCTTGTTCTAAAAAGGCTTGTGCAAGTTGAGGTGACTTGTAATGATATAGAATATAATATTTTGCCTCTTGCCACTTTCTTTTATGTTGCGAGTCCTTTTGAATAAGCATATCTAAATAGTTCAGGGCTGCATCATAATGGTGCAGTTCGTTTGCAAGGTAATAAGCAGTTTGCAAGTACTCTGTTTTTGGGTTTTGCAAGAGAAGCTTTTGCACTAAATAGTAAGCACTTTTTTTATCTTGCAAAAAGAGAGACTCATTATAGAGCTGTTCAAGATCTGTTTGTGAATAAAAATGATGAAGAATGATAAAACGGTTGAGCTCACGCATCTCTTTGAGTAATTTTTTTGCCTCTGCATATTTTTTATCTTTAAGAAGGTAGTAATAGTCCTCTTTGGCAATTTTATAGCTTAGAGTATAAGCTTTTTTTTGCATTTCTTTATTTTTAGAAGATTTGAGCAGCATTAAAAGACGGTAGGCAAGGTCTCTTTTATTTCCACGGAGCGATTGTTTGGCAAGATTGAACATCAACTCTTCGTTATCAGGGTCATTTTTGAGCATATTTTTAAGATAGAGCATACTCAGGTCATAGTTCGCTTTTTCTGAAAGAACCTGCTGCTTAAGAAGGTCTTTTGGGTAGAGTACAATAAGAATAAGAGCAAAAGTAACAAATCCGATAACAATCTCTTTATAGGTCGCTACATAAGGCTTCTTATTTTCTACATTGTACATCTATAGTAGCCTCGTTTATATTTTTGTAATGTATGTTAAAGTGCTCATGTCTCTTTTTGAGAGTAAAAGATTTTGGCATGACTTTGACTTTGCACTCTTTGGGAATATATAAGCTAAATTCCAAAGGTACGTGTGCTTTGAGTTTGAGTGAAAAATCTTTTGACGATCTATGCATCTCTTTGATCTTACCATTAGAACTGATAAGATAAGGAGAATTTTGTCTCTGCTGTGCTTGAAGGAGCACCTCTTTTTTAGTTCCAAGATGCAGATAGTTCTCCTGAGAACTTTTTTTGTATCCGGCGATATTGTCACCCAGTGCTATCTCTTTTAAGTTGAGCGTATCAAAGCGAAGAGTTTTTAACGACTCCATACCTGCTATAAAGTAACTGTTATTGTCAAGTTTTGCAATAGATGCAGTGTAATAGTCCATGACCTTTGGAATGTACTCAGAGGTAAAAATAGGGTTTACATCTTGTTTTATACTCCAGTTATACACATATTTGAGAGCGTTTAATGAAGCTCTCTTAGAACCTGAGTAGAGGTGATAATAGATATCTATTGGTTTAAGGCGTCTTGGTTTATCTGTAAGTTTAAATGTTTGAACCACCTTTTTAAATCCCCAATATGGCCCTAACCACTCATTGGTGTATATATTTTCGTTTTGTTGCCCTGTATATATCTGGTAGTATCCACCTCTCTCTATTCCCATTGGTGCTACATAAGATAACCAAGGATGCATATTACTTATGTAGGTATCACCGCCATTGATATTAAGGATTTTATTTTTATAAACATAGTGCAGAGTAGTTGTAGTAGGAGCACAATCTCCACTCCAAAAAACAGTTTTTGCTTTTGGGTACTTGTTTTTTGGCAAAAATTTTGTGTTAATCTCTTCAAGCATACCTCGTATCTCATAATCAAGAGAAAATTTATACCCTTTTGGCTTGAGACGATATTTTGGATCAAGGTCTCCATTTTTGATCTTATTCCAAAAAAATGGGTGTGTAAAAGTATGAGTAGCCGGTTCAACATTTTTAAGAGCATACATCTTTTTAACAATTTTTTGAAGGGCAGGAGCTAGTTTTGGATAGAGTCCGTTATCATTAATCTCAGATCCAATGACTGATACTGAAATGGGAATCTTATATTGCGTTAAAATATCACTGTAAATCGTGTCACCGGAGAAGAGTTTTGGATTCCACTCAACTCTATTCATAATGCCATCACCGTCAATATGACTAAAAAGAAGGCGCTTTGCATTTTGTGTTGTTGTGTCTGGTATGGGGATGTTTTGAAGATGTAATGCTCTTTTATAGAGTGCAAATGGATTGATTATCCAAAGATTGTCTTTTCTCATTTCTATAGTAGCACTTCGCTCTACTGCAAAGCCTCCCCAAGGCATAATAGCAGCATATGTTGCTGTGTTTTTATTTATATCTTCAATTTTATAGAGAGATTTCCCCGCTGATATATTTGGATATATGCCCAGAGGAGTCTTTGGAGGATCTATTTCAAATCCAATTATTGGATCCTTATAAAGTTCTTTGTACTCTGTTTGTGATTCTTGCGGAGGATTGAGGAACTCGATATTGAGATTTTTTAACAGAAGTTTGTTGTCAATAGAAAAATTGTCTATAAAAAGAACCTTGATATTGTAATGCTGTAGCTTTAAAATCCAATCTATTAACTTTGCAGGGTCTTTATAAGATTTTGAGAGCCAAATAATGACACCTCCATATTGTTGCATTTGAGCGATTGACGGAAGTTCTTTTTTGCTAACATCATAAAGTTTTTGAATGTATCCTTGATACTCTAGAGGTAATGCACCTAGCTGATGAGCTCCTAAGTATATACGGTCATCTTTGCTTTCATCAATAAGTGTTAAGATCTCTCTTTTAACAGGATTTTTACTTGAGTATCCATAGCTGTTTAGCTCACGTGTTGCAATATAGGGAATAAAGCCTTTTTTCTCAATTGTATGTAAAAGTTTTGTTCCATCAGATGGTATTTTGTCCAAAGGCAGATAATCAACACAGATGATATCTAATTTATATGATTTTGCTTTGTCGAGGTATGTATCAAGCCATTTTCTATCCTCTTGAGAGACTTTTTTGTATCCTAGCTCCTTTCCTCCGACACCTTGATAATAAGACTCAAAAAGGAGTGCTGTAATATCTGAATGAATTTTGTCTAAAATCTCAAATCCTCTGTTTACAATTAGCTTTGCGTGAGGGTATCGTTGATGAAAAGTATGAATAATATCGACTAAAGCTGCTTCATTTCTGGCACGTTGTTTTTGTGTTTTGGCTATAAGTTGGTAGGAGTCCAATGTATCAAAAAAGAAGTTTACAAAGCCTCTTTTTATCTGTGGTTCTATCATCTCTTTAAAGAGAAACTCTTTATAGGCTGGGTTTGTAAGATCTAGCAGATGACTTTTCCATGCTCTGTTTTTACCGACTATAAGTTTTTTGCCCAGTTTTGCATATGCAGAATCATCGGAATCGATTTCTCCAATGCTGACATAAGCGTACATTTTGTCTCTATAGACATCAAAACCGTGTCGATAGACATCTATATTATTTGGTTCTACTATGATGTAATCATGTATACCAACCATTGGGTAAGATATATCAGAACCATAATAGACAATAGCACTCTTTTTTGCTTCAGATGCAAAAAGTAGGGTGCTCAAGAGTAAAAAAAGAAGTAAAAATTTATTGCAACATAAAAGTTTCATAGTTCAACCTGTCCATTTCATTTCGAATAATTATAACACTTGCAACAAAAACAATAAGCAGCGATACTGCGTATCCATAGCCAAACATAGCCGGTCCCATATCGATAGATAATAATGTCAGTATGGCATTTAAAACTAAAAAAGCAAAAGAGAGCCACATCGCTACAAGTTTTCTATCAAGGTAATATAAAATCGCCAAAACTGACATAAAGGCAAGTTGCAGCATTGCTCCTATTGTTAAGATGTAGAGAAGACCTAGATAGAGTTGCGGGATGTTAAGTATTTTAAAAGCGTAGGGCGCGGAGAGAAAGAGTATGATGTCAACAATACCTTGGATAATGATTATCTCGTGAATAGCATGACGAATAACTAAAATCATATCATTTCTGTAGTTGGTAATCGTTTTGAGTGTTGCGCCGTTTCGTACGGCATTGTAGTACAGATCATATTTCTCGGCAAAATCAGCTTCAAGTCTAAAAAAGAAGATGGCCATTCCTGGTAAGATGGAAAGATAAGCTAAAAAAATTGGAATGTCATATACAACTGATGCATGCAGTCTGCCAATAACAGCATAACCTGTTTGAGGTGAGTACCAAAAGATTAATTTGTCTATCCATGCTCCTACATTATAAAACAGCCCAGCAAGTGCTAGAGACCAGTAGAAGTTCTTCTCTAAAAAGAAATCTATCTTTAAAAATATAGAGGAGTTGTAGCTTTTAATGATAAGACTCATTAAGATAATGAGTAAAATCGCATTCCCTCCAAAAAAGATATAGATAAGCTTCTCAATGGTATCACCTACATAGATAGAGAAAAATACAATAGCAGCATAGGAGAGAAAATAAGACCATACCACTGCATTGTAATATTTCAAGCTTGCTGCTAGGATACTCGATATCCATACAGCACACAGTACTAAAAATGTAATGATAACACCGATGATAAAAACTGCACTTTGACCTTCAAACATCCACATATAAAAGGGGATGATAAAAGGAAGTCCTAATATCCATGCCAAAAAGATAGCTCCAAAATAAGAGGGTAGAATCTGATCCTCTTTGTGGGCAAAGATAAGGTCTGCTACATAGCGGGTAAAAGGAAGCTGAATGATACCGGTTATGATCAGACTCGAGGCAAGAGCGATAGCATAGGTGATGACAACTTGAAAACGGTAAACATCACTATCTGCTCCATAGCTTGCAAGGTTGATAAAACCTACAAGCAAAATAGCGATAATAGAGATTACCCATGGACCAGAACTTAGTATTGCAGAATAACCATAAACCTTTGCAAGTGAGAGGATACGGTCTTCTTTTAAAATTTTACGGAGCTCAAAACCTATACCAGCCATTTAAGACTCCTCTTTGGGATAAAGTTTTGCATCAAGCATCTCCCATGCTAAAGGTAGTGCTTCATTATAAAGCTCTCTATAATCATCTAAGAACATCTCTTGTCTATAGTACTTTTGTACACGCGTGAGACCATTTTTTTGGGCTTCTTTCCATCGTCCATTTTTAAAATCAAGTAAGTTGGCATATTCATCTGCCAAAGCATTCGGATTTGCTATACCGGTGATGGCTCCTGCAAAACCGATAGCTTTATCTTCATCGTTAATACCCCCCTCGATGAGGTCTCTACAACTTCCAACATCGGTAGCCACGCAGGGAACACCTGCAGCAAAGCCCTCTAAGATTACCAGAGGCATACCTTCACTGATGGATGTAAGTGTTTGCAGTGCTGATTTTGGTAAAATCTTTTTAATGTCTGAGTGTCCAAAAAATTTGATCTTATCAGAGCTTTGTTCTATCTCTTGGATGGTTTGGAGAGATTTGTTGCCATCGAACTGTTGAATTTTTTCTTTAAGCTCAAGTGCCAAGGCCATCTGTTGGCACTCCATAACATACTCTTTGTCTTCATCGACAGCTCCGACGATCCAACCCTCTGCATCAGGGATCTTTTCTATAAGAATCTTCATAGCACGGATAAATGTTTTTATATCTTTGATAGGTACGACCCGACCGATAAGTGTAATAATAGGTTTTGGAGGATCTTGACGCTCTTTCATGGTTGCCATAAGGGTATCGACATCAACTCCATTTGGGATAATGCGAGTACGCTCTTTTGGCGCTCCAAAAGCGATCTGAATCTTTTGTGCACCACTAAACAAAGAGAGAATATGATTGGCTCTGTAATAACAAAAAAGACCTATCTTGTCAAAGAAGTTGATCCACATCTTTTTGATGTAGTTGTACTCTTCTGGCTCTTGTAGGAGTGCAGGCTTTTTATACTCGATCCAATCAGCTGAGAGCATATCTATCTTACGCTCACGGGTATAGATTCCATGCTCTGTAAGGAAAAAAGGGCGTTTGTTGGTATAAGAGGAGAGTGCTCCTAAAAAACCTGCATAGCCTGTTGATGGAGAGTGATAAATGGCAGTCTTTGGAAGATTGTTGACAATGTTTGCTAATATCCAGATGGGTTTGTGAATATTTCTCAGTGTCCAAAAATAGTCTATAAATGGAATATCTGGACAGTTTTTGGAGTAGGTCTCTGTTAAAAAATCCCATGCTCTTTGTGAATGTAAAAAATCTTCAAATGTAACTTCATCAATATAAAAATCAATATTTTGCAGCATTTCAGGAAGGATACCTTCATTATTCTGAAATGATTGATAGAGCTCACGCACCGATTCAAATGCTTTTGGATTACCTTCTCTTCTTTTAGGCTTGTCTTTGTCTGAGTCATCATTGAAAAGATAGTGTACTTCGAGATGTTTTAGGTTTGGAGGAAACTCATAGCTAATCTGCATCTCCTCTCCGTCAAGATAAGGAGTTGCTCCTATAAAACAGACTCCAAAAGTAAACTCAGGAAGCCCCTTCATAAGTTGCAGTATCCAACTTGAAACACCCCCTTTAACATAAGGGTAGGTACCCTCAGAAAAGAGCATAATGTCCACTGAATCACTCTTTGGAAAGTTAGGCACTTTGTCTCTCCCACTGCTTTACAACAGGATAAAGTTTGGCATTAAACCGTAATGAGTCATACTGGTTGAGTACAGATTTTGTAATAGAGTATTTTTTAATGCTAAAATAGACCTCTGCGAGATATGGAATGATAGTCGTTGAGTCTTCAGGCAAAAGCTCTTTTGCAATGGTAAACTCTGCTTGTGCCTGCTCGTAAAGTTTTCTGTATAAGAATATACGACCCATAAGTGTATATAGGTTAGATGCTTTTGCATAAGCTTCTTGTAGTTCTTCTTCGATAAAGTGAAGCTGTTGTTTTTCCAAAGGATTGTTTTTGATATCTTTCAATTCGTCTGAAAGTTCTTCAACATACGCTATAAAGAACTCTTTTGCCATTTCAATATAGTTGATAGAAGAATTGAGAAAATTATCTTTTAAGCTTTCATGTGAAAGTTCCATATAAACAAGTTCCCAATATGAAAAAGCAAGATTCATGGCAGCATTGGCAATTTGCTTTTCATCTTCTTTGTTTTTTTTACTAAAAGCTTTATCATGAATCAACTGGAGATTTTTGTTGATCTTTGAATTAATCTTTTTTTCTAGATTATTAAGAATCGAGTATCCATAGAGACGAATCTCATCATCACTGCTTGAAAGGGTCTGTTTAATAATGGATAAACTCGCTGGTGATGGCGTTGCTGCAAGAGTTGCAAGAGCTCGGAGTTTTTTTGCTTTGGGAACATAGTCATTGTTTAAAAGATTAATCATTGAGCTCTCTCCAAAGATTCTCTCTATTTTCATAAAAGTATTTTTAAACTCATCAAGATCTAAAATATTTGTTGAAATAACTTTTTTTTCATATTTTACATGTGTCAGATACCACGTGAGCCAAAGTGTAAATATATATCCTAATACTGGAATAGCCACATTAAATAGAAATATAAACAATGTTGCCATCATACGATTGTTTTTATACAAAGAGGCTTTTGCTAAAATTTTTTGTATTTTTGTATGTTGTAAGAGTTTTATCTTGTGCAAGTCCTGCAGCCTGTGTTCTTCATCTGCTGATGGAAAACGTGAACGCAGATAAAAAGCAACAATATAGGAAAAGGCAAGTGTAACAAAAAGATATATGAGAATATATTTTTCAATCATGATACTTATCCTCTATATATTTTTTGAGTAGCGCTTCTTCATTGATACGAAAGAGCATATGCTCAAATTTTGTGTCTCTCTCATCTTCAAGTATTGAGAGAAGTCTATTTAAAAAACCTATTGCTGCTGCTTTGTCATTGAGCGGAAAGAGAAAAAGAATAAAATAGACTCCTTTGTCACTTTTATACTGTGTTAAAATATCCAGTGAGCGTAGCATATGCTGAGCTTTTTCAAAAATTTTAATACTTTGAATCTCATTTTTGATTTTAAACACCATAAGAGTTGAGTTAATATTATATTTTTTATGTAAAAGAGCTGTCCGTATATATTCATAGCGGAATTCTCTCTCTTTGATAAAGAGAAGCTCTTTGCTCTCATGGAGGAGCTTCTCTTTTAATGCTGTAACAAGTAGGTATTCAAACAAAATAGCAAGAGAGATAAGATTTTCTCTGTTAAAAGCCATAAAAGGCATCTTCTCAATTACTAAAAGAGCAAGGATCTTTTTATTGTATATGACTGGGATCGCAGCTAAAAATTTTGATTCTTGCAACTCTTTTTTTATGGTAGGGTTGCCTTCATCATCACTGACATATACTGCTTGTTTGTAATTGATTGCCTTATCTATAAGATATTCATTGAAAATTTCTTCTTTTTCATATGTTTCACTTGTTGCACTGTAGCATATCTCTGAGTTTTCTGCACTTAGATATTCCTCTTGAGTATTATTTTTTGCATAGATTATAAAACCACCTTGCAAGTGGAATGACTTTTCCAAAAGAGCAAGAAAATCATTAAAATAAAATGTTTCATTTGCTCTTTTTTGTGTATCGTGATGTAAAATCTCTTCGATGGCACTACGAATGCTCATAGGTTTTAAAACATAATTTTTTTCAAGTTGGTCATGAGAGATTTTTAGAGAGTAAAAGGCATTGGCAAGTTCATTCAGTTTTGTTGTAGTGTATTCATTACTTGTTTTTAACTCTTTTATCTGTTTTGTCCAGAAGTAATGAAACTCACTAAAAATCATTACCATTAAAAGATTTACTAAAAAATGAACATAGGGAAAGCTCTCATAGAAAAACCACATTACAAGAGCAATTACTCCAAGTGCAAGCATTCCACTTTCAAAACCGTGAAAAAGAGTAACGATAGATAATAAAATCAGTAAGTATGGAACATCTTTTTGCGTTAGACATATATCATCAGGAGAAAAAAAGTATCCAGAAATTAAAAATATCACAATTAATAAAAGTGTTTCAATATAACTGTATTTTCGAATAAATTGTATGATGCGATTGTTTTTGAGCGTATCGCCTAAACGCTTATATGTTGAATACATTGAGTGCCTGTTAGTTAAACATCTCTTCTATTAATGACTGAGCAGTAGTCCCTATAGAACCTTTTCCCCAGTCATTGTTTGCACCTACTCCACTCCACACGAGTTTACCGTTTTTTACATCATAGAGAGCAATGCGTAAGCTTACTGCAGGCTCTCCATCAATACCTGTCTTATAGCGCCATTCGCTCACAGCACCACTCATAAAATAGTCTGCATTTTTATTTTTGGCAATCATACGTTCTTTTTCAAGTGAAAGAGCCTGAGAATGATAAAATACGTTGTAGCCTTTTGCACTGAGTACACCCTCTACAATATTGGCAGCACGTTTACCTGCACGAGGTGTGTCTGTATAGTTTTGAAGCGAAAAGAGTAAGATCACAGGTTTGTTCTTTTGTTGTATCTGCGGCAGTTGCTGATTTGTTACCTGTAGAGTTTTATCTGAACATGCACCCATAAACAAAGATGTTGCTAAAAGTGCAATAGTTATCATCGTGTGTTTCATAATCTGTAAACCTTTTTATCTTCTTAATATGTAATTATACAATATAAATGTGAGTTAGTAGAAAAGATATAACAATAATAATTATGAAATTAAAAAAGTGTTGCCTGCAGCGCTTTGATTTTATAGCTTTTTCTGTGTATTGGCGAGTAACCATGCTCTTTTATCTTTTCAATATGAAACTTCGTAGCATAGCCTTTATGTTTTTCAAATCCATACTCTGGATACTTTTGAGCTGCTTTTATGATGTTTTCATCGTGCGTGACCTTTGCTAAGATAGATGCAGCACTTACTTCTGGGATTTTACCATCAGCTTTTATGAGTGTTTGCAGATCTTTTATACCAAAGGCAGTATTGCCATCAAAAAGGTACTCATCTGCCTCAAGTTGCTCTTTTATCTCACGCAAGGCATCATGCATACACTTCGATATGCCTTTTTCATCTATCTCTTGCGGTGAGATAACGACTATATGACTCTTTGTATGCTCTAAGATTTCCTTTGCAAGCTCGTAGCGTCTTTTTTCACTGATCTTTTTAGAGTCATTGAGTCCATCTATCTTTGTCGTAGCAGAAAAAACAGTTCCTGCTACTACCAAGTCACCCGCACAGCATCCTCTGCCTGCTTCATCTATGCCACATAATACACTCATATTTTTAATCTCCTAGCGCCCATATATCAAAAGGTATTATAGCAACTTCACTTAAAGGGTGTGCAAGAGAGCCCTCTTTGTTCATTGTAATTACCGTTACTTTTTTAATGGTATGCGTAAACAAAAAGGCCTCTATGCTCTCTAGCTTTTTAAAAAGTCTTCTCTCATCCAAGAAGGGCTTACACAATATAATCTCATCATTAGCAGGTAGATAAAACTCTATATCATCTGCATAAAAGAGTTCCTGTTTTGATTTGAGCAACTCAAGATAGACCATATTCTCAAAGAGGCGTCCAAAATTTTTCTCAATGCTAAGCGCACTTTTTAAAGAGGTATCACAAAGATATACTTTTTTTGTTGCTCTTGTATGTGCATACTTTTGAAGTACATGAATGTAGTTTCTCTCAAGAAGCGATTCAAATGATTTGTAGAGTTTGTCTTTGGATATCTTGCGTGAGAGTTTGAGCCTTTCATATATAGTAAAAGCAGAGAGCTTTTGTGACATAAACTTTGCGCAGAGTGTAATGATGTCAAATTCGATATCATCTAGTCTGCATTGCAGGAGGTTTTGAATGTAACTAATGCGTTCATCTTGAGCAACTTTATGCATATGGGGCAGTCCTCCAAGTTGGAAGAAATGATTTAATGCAGAGGAGTCATACTTATGTTCATAGGCCAAAAACTCTTCATAGTCTAGCGGATAGAGCTGGATATGCTCTAGAAAATCAACATTATAAAAAATTTCAGAGGCAATAAGCAGCTGCGAGACATTGGGAAAGATAAATTCGGGCTGGTAGTTGTCATAGACCAAAATATCGATTTTGTTTTTATTACAAAAGCTTGGAAGCAGTTTGTTGAACTCATCTACATCTATGCGTATATCACTACAGTTTATGTAGAGGTAAGAGTTTTTTTTGTGCGTGAGCAGGTAACTTTTAAGCAGTTTTGTCTTTCCGGATT
>Ga0256837_1002004_pt1 | contig 13213 bp, 10 predicted proteins | sample 4562384metaG_FD_185976 | JGI IMG/M metagenome (GOLD analysis project Ga0256837, IMG submission 185976) | Hydrothermal vent microbial communities from Guaymas Basin, Mexico - 4561-384 | ecosystem: Environmental > Aquatic > Marine > Hydrothermal vents | place: Mexico: Guaymas Basin | collected... | reverse complement strand
AGTACCGGTACTTTTACCCTCAAAAACACCACTGAGAATCTCAACTTTATCAGCCTCTTTTCTCGCCGTCTCAAACTCACTTTTACCCGGTTTTCTACGGTCAAGCTCACTTTGGATATATGCTTCATCAATATCAAGTCCCGCAGGAAGACCATCGAGCAGACACCCTAAGGCTTTTCCGTGTGACTCTCCAAATGTTGAAAATCTCAACTTCATTCCAAAACTATTCACTACTTTTCCTTTTTCAACATCTCAACTGCAACTCTTGCCGCCTCTTGCTGTGCAATTTTTTTACTTTTACCACTGGCTCTTGCATATTCTCTATCTTCAATAAATACACCAACATCAAACTCTTTTTTGTGATCAGGTCCGCGAGAAGCAAGCACTTTATACTCAGGAGTAATACCAAATCTCGCTTGTGTCAGCTCTTGAAGTGTCGTCTTAAAATCACGAAAAAGTGAATCAAGTGATATATCTTCATGGTTTGCTTCGATAAGCCCAATGGCAATCTTTTCAACAGTTTTTAGTCCTGCTTCGAGATAAACTGCTCCCATAATGGCTTCAAAAGCATTGGAGAGCAAAGAGGACTTCTCTCTGCCTCCGTTATTGTCCTCTGCGTTTGAAAGCAGTATATAATCTCCAAGATGCAGAGCTCTTGCCAATTTGTCAAAACCTGTTTCATTTACAAGTGATGCTCTGATTTTTGAAAGGTTCCCCTCATCTGAAGTTTTAAATTTCTTAAATAGGTACTCCCCTACCACCAGGTCTAAAACTGCATCTCCCAAAAATTCCAGACGCTCATTATCGTAGGGCTGCTTGTAACTCTTATGCGTCAGCGCTTCGATAATGAGCTTTTTGTCTTTAAACTCATACCCTAACTCTTGTTCCAAAGTCTCTATATTTTTATGCATACTTTCCTCATTTTAATCATCATAATGAATCTTTTGCTCTTTGAGCCGCCTCTTTAGCTAAAATATCACACCGTTCATTCTCTGCATGTCCGTCATGACCTCTTACCCAAATAGCATTTATCTTATGCCCTTTTGCAGCTTCTATGTACTCTTTCCACAGCTCGGGGTTTTTCACCTTCTTAAAATCTCTCTTAATCCAGTTTGAGAGCCACTCATTAATCCCCTTTACCACATAAGAGGAGTCTGAGACAACATCGACATCACAAGGTTCTTTTAAAGCTCTTAAGCCCTCTATCACCCCTTTGAGTTCCATTCTGTTGTTTGTAGTATGTGCTTCAGAACCGGAGAGTTCTCTCTCTTTATCCCCATATCTAAGAATAACCCCGTATCCACCCGGACCGGGATTTCCTAAAGCACTTCCATCACTGAAAAGAGTTATTTTCTTCACTGAATTCCTTAACAAAATTTTTACTTAATCCATACTCTACCATTGCACTGTCGATTGTATGGCAGGAGCTACATCGATTAAATGCAAAAGGGTATGTACCCTTGCAGTTGTTACACACATACTCAAAACTTAAAGTTGCGATTGAGCGTCCCTGCAGACCAATGAGAACATCTAACTCAAATATCGAGCTCTTGCTTGCTAAGGTAATATCACCTCTTGCACTGTAAAGCTCTTTTAGATAATTACTCTTTGAAATTATATCTAAATTCAAATCTTTTGAATCTACTCTCCAGAGCACTTCTGTAAGAAGCTCGGCATCATCCAAATTAAAATTTTCCCAAGCCATGGCAGGATCGACCCTAAAGAGATACTCAAATACCATGTAGCTCAGTTTTTGAGACTCTTTATAGAGGGATAAAAGCTTCTCCGCCTTCTCTTGTTGAGATAACTTCATATCATTCACAAGCGCTAAAGCTGTCAGATAGACTTTATCCAGCAAGATATCTTCATTCAGTTCATCCAGCGGCTCAAGTACATCCAGTGCAGCTTTATAGTCCCGCATATATTCATATACAAGTAAAAGATAATGAAGTGCCTGTGGCGTTCTTGGATTGAACTTCAGTATCTCCAAAAATATCTGTTTGGAGCGCTCTAAAAATCCCGCTTTGAAGTATGTTTTTCCAAGTAAGAACATCGTCTCATAGATATTCTCGTTAGCCGTCACATTTAAAATTTCATTATATATCTCAATACTCTTTTCATAATCACCGTTTTTTGAATACGAGGCAGCAAGGAGCAACCATGATTTTTCAGAGAGTTCCCCTTTGGAGATAAAGACTTTGAGTTCGTTCTTTGTAGGAAGTGTACGAAACTGTTGTAAAAATTTATCTAGATGAGAGCTGTCTTCTTTACGCCTGTATCTTCCCCACCAATATGAAAAAAATGTTATCACAAAGATAATCGTAAAAAAAATAATTACAGAAAATAACGGGTCTCTAAACCCTATATAGAACATATCCATTACTCATACACCACTATCGCATAATCATTTTTCAAGTTATAAAAAGTCGCTTCTGGAGTCAATTCCAAATCTTTTAGTTTTGCCAACTGAACAATAGAGTTTTTTGAGACTCTAATACCATTTTCTTTAAAAAATTTTCGTATATTCACAAACTTCACATCTTGCACAAATTTATACTCAAACTCCCTGTGCAGAGACATCTTCTCTGATGAGAACAAATGTTCATTTACATGAAGCTGATCAGATGCATACTTAATAGGCAGATGTCCGGAGAGGTCCGTCAAACACTCTTCAATATACTCATGTTTTTTAGGAAGTCTGTTTTTTTCTATAAAAAGATATTTATTGTTTAGTTTCAATGTAGGGGTATCTTTCCAGTATTTATATGCTGGATTGGAGATACCCAATTTTACATATACTTCTCTCCACAACCAAAAAGAGTTCAGTGTGTTTGGAAGATGCGACATCAAAAACTCCTAAAAAACTATATTATAAAGATTATATAATCTTTTGTTAAATAGTTTTATTAAGAGTTAAAAATTATTATTAAAAAGCAGCTGTTACTGCTTTTGTTACGACAAAACCGCCAATAACAAGCCAGACAAACATTGCTCCTGCAGTATACAGCGGTGCAAGTCCAAGACCTTTAAATTTTGCAAAAATCGTTCCCATACCAAGTGCCGTCATAGCCATAGTCAGTAAAAATGTATCTATCTCGTTAATGGTTGCGACAATTGTATGCGGTACCAGATCTAAAGAGTTAAACCCTGCCATACCTATGAAGTATACAGCGAACCAAGGAATAACAAGTTGTAATTTCCCACCGGCCATACCGCTCTTTTTTGCTTCCATAGAGAGGTAAATACCAAGAACAATAAGCATAGGAGCAATCATAATAACACGTGTCATTTTTACAATAACTGCAGAGTTAGCCATTACTTCTGGTGCACCCGGAACAGAAGCAGGTACTGCAACAACCTGCGCCACTTCATGGATAGTTCCACCGACATAGATACCAAACTGTTCAGGGTTCATATGTAAAAATCCTGTTGCCGGCTCAATTATTGCACTGTAAAGAACAGGATATAAGAACATAGAGATTGTTCCAAAAAGAACGACCATAGAGACAGCGACCGCGGTTTTATACCCTTCTGCTTTTAAGACTGGTTCAGTTGCCAAAACAGCTGCTGCGCCACAGACGGAAGCACCGGCAGCGGTAAGCATAGAGGTCTCTCTATCCATCTTGAAAATTTTATATCCAAGATATGTTCCTAAAAGAAAAGTTGTTGAGAGCATAATCAATGAAACCATAAATCCACTCATACCCACATCCATAATCTGCTGAAATGTTATACGAAATCCATAAAATACAATCGCGAAACGCAGTATCTTTTTCCCTGAAAATGTAATACCACTTCCCCACTCACTTGGGATATGCTGGTGTAGAGTATTTGCATAGAAAATACCTAAAACAATACCAATCACAAGAGGTGAGATACCGAGTGATTTGATAAATGCGATTTGCGCAATAGCAGTTGCTGCTGCTGCAAAAATTGCAACAAAAATGATACCAGAAATAGTACCTTGCCTATTTTCTTTTGAAAATGCCATATATTGCCTTTTTGTGAAATTAAAACCGAATTATAGCAAATTTTTATACTATATCTACTGAGTGGTCAGTTTTAACTCCAAATTAACAAACCCATTTTCACTCGTCACCTCTTGTACTTTTTGACTCACTTTTACTCTAGAAGCTGCTATATTCCGCTCTTTTTTCAAATATAGAACTAAGTTTTCCACTCTTGTTTTTGCTAGATCTTTTAACGCTTTTTTATTCACTTTCATCATCTTTATACATGCGCCAATAAGTTTTTCTCTGTAAATAAGTACAAATTTTTCTTTCTCTGTACTCTTTTTAATCATAGATTTAAACTTCTCTAAAGCACCTTTTTTTGCATTTTCTTTGTAGACCTCTTCAAGCATATCAATAGTCATTGCACTCTGATGCTCTTCTTTATTTTTTATGCCGCTTCTTTCAAGGACCAACGCAATAAGCTTCTCTCTTTGCAAAGCAAGTTTATCACTGCGTTTATCATATACACCGCTCACTTCAAGAGCCAGTTTTGGCCTTTTTTGCATAATAGCCGCCAACCTGTCAAGCTTCTCTCTTTGCATTGGCGTGATACTACTGCGTCCACTCTCAAACGCAACATACTCCAAATCTTCAGTATTAATGCCAAGCATTGCTCCTAGAAATTTAAATGGAGCACTCACTGCCCGTGTAATAAGATTTGTAAATGTATTCCACACAAGTTTTCCATATTTAAAGTCTGGCTTATCGACATCTCCATCAATTGGCATATCAATATCAATGACACCTTTATCGTCCTCCAATAATCCTACTACAAAACCTAATGGAAGATGCGTCACATTCTCATCTTCCACCTCATCACCCAACTCTATCTTTTTAATCACTACCTTATTTGTTGCTTGAAGTTTTGCATTCATAATGTTGTACCCAAGGTCCAAAAATAACTTACCGGAATCTATCTTATATCCTGCAAACGCAGCACTGTACCCGCTCATTGCACTCAAGTCCAAATTCTTAAAATTCATATCAATATCTGTAAACTTTTTAGGGTTCAGAGTGTCGAAACTGCCCTCGATACGGGTAGAACCATATTTATCAATATCTCCATGAAGATTTATGAGCGTATGTTCACCTTTTAAATTTGTAAGTGAATATATCACTCCATTAAGATTATGAATATCTGTTTTAAACTTTAGTGGTATTGAGAAGTCCTGAAATCTTGCACTTCCCAAAGAGACAAGCACTTTATCTATCTTAAATTCAAAATCACTTTTTGCGCTCTTTTTATCTGCTGTAGTTTGCTTAATTACTTGTTTTGGCTTTTCTTTTGATAGTTTTGCAAAATTAATGACCCTGTTCTTGTCAATTTCTGCATCTATATAAAAAGAGTTGATATTTACGCTGTTAACATAAAGGCGGTTTGGAAAAAGCTCTAAAGTATAATCTTTTACATCCAGAGAGTTGAGGGAAAAGAGGAGGCTCTTCTCTTTTGTATCATTGATAAACACGGTACTGAGTGAGAGTGAACCGTGTAGATTTAAATCAGGTCTCTTTTTGCTTTTTTCATAACTTATCTCACCTGTTGCAGAAAAAAGACCATCTTCTATGGCTACATAACTGCTCTCTTGCAGATATGGAGTAATCTCCTTAAGTGATATATCTTTAATATCAAAACTTCCAACTTGTTTTAAAGGGTTCTGTCGCAACTCTCCTTTTGTAACAACACTCCCTTTATGGTCAATTGTAAAACTTGTTTTATATTGTAACCACGTTCCTTTTTCTAAATTAATATCACGAAGCTGAATATTAATATCATTGATACTGTTCACCGGCTTGCTCTTAAGCGCTTCATCTCTAAAAGTAATGTTAGATGAGCTAAGTGATATTTGTGAGATATTAAGCGCCAATGCAGCTTTTTTACTCTGATTATTCTCTTTTGTAGTCTCTTTGTGTTGATTGATTTTTACATAGCTCAGCCAGTCGATATCACCATTTTTTAAACGTTTCACTTTTACATCAAGATTTTTGATAGCTATCTGTGAGATATTAATATCATTTTTAAACGGTTGCGCATTTATGCCCTCAACAGTAAAATTTTCAAGTCTCAAAACATCAGGAAAATCTCCTTTTGGCTTAAGTCGTAAATTATGAACGGCCAACTTCGTATTATCAATTTTCGTTGCGTTTATATCAGCAGTGTCAAAACTAAACGCACTCTGCAGATGTATCGTACCATCAGCAACCTCTATGTTTAACATATCTTTGATATATCGCCACTCCGTATAGAGTTTATTCGCCTGAAAATCCAAGTTCCCAAAAGCAGCAAAGGGCTCATAACGATTGAGCTGTGCATGCAAATCAATAAACCCATCATCTTCTAAATTTGCATAAAAACGGATTTTTCCTTTTGGATGATTTTTTTGTGCAGTATCTATATCTTCTATGCGTAGACCCATATTCTGTAGACCAAATTTAAAGACATCAGCTACCGTATAGTCGCTAAACGCAATCGCACCATCTTCTATACTAATACGCTCAATGATAATTCTAGGTATTGTTATTGAGGTATTGTTCTTGTTTTGTTTGGTTTGCGGTTTATTCTGCTTTAGAATATTCATAAGATTAATGCTCTTGTCTCTATTGCGTACCAAGTTTATCTCCGGTCTTTCTAACTCCAAAAGATGAAGATGCACAGCACCATACAAGAGTGAAGAGGGATCCACATCTATAAAAATTGACTCTAACGAGAAGAGTGGTTGATCTTGCAGACTCTTTATCTTTAAACCTGAGAGTTGCAGTTTAAATAAAAATGGATTAAAGTAAACACTAGAGAGAGTCACTTTTGTCTTTGTCTGTGTTTGTAAAATTTTGATGAATTGGGGTTTTAAAACTAAAGGGATGAGTATGAAACCTGCTAGAGCATAAACAATAACAAGATATAAAAATACTTTTTGAATTTTTCTTAACACAATAAACTCCACAAAAGAATATTTGCAGAGTTTATCTTAGATAGTGTTAAAAAGTAATTATTTTGCTGCGTTTAATATACTCTCTTTTGGAAATACAAACGTTGTATGTCTTATTACAGAGATTACTTTACTTGGTTTGCCATCTTTATCAAGTGCATATGCATGGATAGTTATAGGAAGAATCGTATCCTTTCTTTTATCATTAACAAGCATTTCATTTGTCACAAGAGTAACAATTTTTTTCTTTTTAACGCCGGGAACAACTCTAAACGGTCTGCTTGGTTTGGCAATTTTGATTTTACCTTCCATACCTTTTGGAGGAATAACTTCAAAAAAGAATTTCATCGGTTCATTCTCAGTATTTTGGAGTAAGAAGATATACGAGTTCTCTACTGTAAACTTGTTATTATCTTGGTGTTTAATTGCATAGAGTCTTGTCTCTTTATTGATATTTAAAAGCATATGCTCTTTTGTTGTACTCATATACCCAAGTGCAACCATTAAACCAACTAGCAAGACTATATATGCCAATACTTTCGGACGGAAATATTTTGTTTTCCCTTTTCTTTCAACTATTTCATAATCACTTGACCATGTTACAAGAGAAGGTTTGCCAAGTTTACCCATAACGGTTGTACATGCATCCACACACTCAAGACAGTTAATACACTCTAACTGCAGACCTTTACGAATATCAATATGCGTAGGACATACAGTCACACACTTCTCACATGTCGTACACTCTGCATCGGGGTCTATTGCTAAGAGGTCTTTTTGATTATTGACTATTTTATGGTGTACATTTTGTTCACTATCATAAATTTTACCACCACGATGCTCATCATAGAGTGCCATTACCGTATGCTCATCATAAAGTACAGACTGTACACGTGAATAAGGACAAACATAGATACAGAAGTTCTCTTTTAAAAATACAATGTCATAAATCAAAAATGCTGCAATCCCTAAGACAAATCCTATCATTGTCATATGTTCAGCAGGGTGAGAGAGATACTCAAAAAATGTTTCAGGCGGAATAAAATACCACATAAAGTCAGCACCCGCAATAATCGCCAAAATAGCCCAGATAGTAATGGCAATTGCTTTTTTCACCTTGTTCTCAGGTTTTGACATATCAGGTTCTTGCTGTTTATTGCCTATACGTTTACGAAGATGTAAAAGTTTTGTCTCGATCAAATCACGATAGATAACACGAAAAACGGTTTGCGGACATACCCACCCACAAAAAACACGACCACCCATAACTGTCATTCCAAAAATACCGATAAACATCAACATTAACAGGAACGGCATCAGGTAGAGCTCTTGCATATCAAACTGAACAAATGCAAGATCTAGCTTCATCTTATCAAAGCTCAACATAAAAAACTGGTGTCCATTTATATGAATCCAAGGCAAGCCTAAAGCAACAATTGTCGCAAATGCATAGACGTAGTATCTTTTAATTCTCCACGGTGTAGGGATTTTTATCCCTTTTTTCTTTTCACTCATTCTCTTCTCCTCTTTATTATTGTGGACAGACGATAGTATTTATAACTTTCTCTTCTGCATCATCTGTAACTTCCGATACTAACGAACCGGATGCAATCTGTTTTAACTCTCTGGATTCAATATAGTCTTTCAATGAACTTCTGCTCACATTCAAAAGGCGTGCCATTTCACTTACACTTTTACCCTCTTTTATATAATGCAAAAGATCACTGATATAGACATCAAATTTAGAGCTTGACTTACTCCCTTTTGGCCGACCAATTACTCTTTTGGCATTCTCCTGCAACTTTTGACGCAACTGATCCATCAATCCCAATATCAACATCGCACTACTTTGCTGAGACATTATGACAGAGTGCTTGATAAAATGGACTTTATAGTTATTTTTCATCAAACAACTGGCCATCTGCACCAAATCTTCCATATTGGTACTTAAGACCCAAACATCATACACTAAAAGTATCCCATCAGAGTTTGTTTGAAAATATTTTGTCACTTCCCTTCTCTCATCAAGACGCTTGTTTTGTGAAGTATGATCTAGGAACTCTTTATCAATAGTCAGATTATTTGCAATTGCATAAGAATTCACGTGCTGTAACTGCTCATGAACCGCAAGAAAGTTTTTATCTGGACGGATATATGCTACAACCATGGCGACAAAACCTCTCTTCTTATTAAATTTCATCGTCATTATAGCGACTTATGACGAATAAAGTCAATTAATTTTAGCTTTAATTCGTCATAAAAGTAATTTTTATCTTTTACCAGCCTATTCCAAGCCCTACAACATATCTCCTGTCCTCAAGCTGTCCCACTGTTGAACCGAGTTGTTCTTGATAGGTGGCAAACTGTAACTTTAATAGAGTCAGCTGCATATCTATACCTGCCGTATATGCCCCTTTGTAGAGTCCTGCGTTTAGTGTTGTCATAAAATATGAGTTGTCAATCAAACCTAAACTCGCTCCCATACGCAGATGATTCATCACATCATAACCGATATCGGCGTTATCATACTGATCTTGTGTACGATAGGGATTATAGTTACGGATTCTTGCCTGTTGCGCATTTAAGAGGTCAGTATAATCAACCGAAAACTTCAAACTATTCGACCATGAAATTTCAGGAGATATTGAAGCACCGAGATTAACTGAGAGAGGTTGTGCACCATACGCATCAAAATCCAAACTTCCGATATTCATTATGCTTAAACCAACTGCAGGGTTCCATTTTTTATTCTTAAATTCATACAAAGCACCAATATCAAAAGCAAATCCTGAATTATCTGCCTCATATGTATCTTGCAAATACTCTACAATATCATCTTTATGATCTGTCACCTCTCCTAAATCCAGTCCTGCTTCATATGACTTTTGTTTGATATACTTGGCACTGACCCCTATAGTCACATCACCATCTAACATGCCATCTAAAAACTCACTGGAAATTCCATGATATTTTTTCGCACTTGCCAAGAAAATTCCACCATATGCCCTGCTATGAGATTCTAAAACTCCGTTGGCACCACTGTTGGCATGCGGTATAAAGTTTACATCTCCCGCAACAAGAATACCAAAAGAGTAAGCAACATCATTCTGTGCATGATAAGAAAATGACGTATAATTTGAAACGGTTGCATTAAATGCATCCCCTGAGTATTTATTGATAGTATCAATAATCTCACTATCTTCAGAGTTACTCAAATCGTCTGCAAACTGTTGAAATCTTGAAGAAGCAGAAACAGAAAGTCCAAGCACTTCAGCTTCTATTCCATGACTCTTCTTAATCTTGATTAAACCGGCAGGGTTGCTAAAGATAGATGTGGAGTAGCCACCCACTGCAGTATTGGCACCACCCATACCCATAATACGAGGGTCTTTATAGAGGAACTCCTGTGTTGACATATCCGCATATATCAGTGTGCTAAACGCAATAAGTGATAACGGTAGTAATCTTTTCATATTTTTCTTCTCCCTCTATTTTTGTAAATATTCTATAATATTATCAATTGTCACGTTTCCATCTTCACTACCCGTTATCTCTTTTTTGAAATCTTTAATACTTTTCGTAATATCTTCATCATTAGAGACTGCACCGATAGTATCTGAACCACCGTTAAGAGTATCTACAAGTAGTTGGGCAACACCCAGCGTATTGTTTACATCCATAACGACTGGACAGGCATAACAAGAAGTAGCAAGAGGATTTGCGAGGTCAACTGTACCATCGCTGTTTTCAATTCCGGCACAAGCGTCTCTGTCACCAGTTGCATCACAATACCCATCTGTAATTACAGTAGTATTGTTTGCATCTCTCGTAGTACTTTTTGCTAACCTATAAAATGTTCCTGTACCTGAATAGGTAACCTCAACCGATGCAAAAGGGTATCCGCTTATATTGACATCATTGGCACTGATACTTGTATCTGATTTAGGTGTATATGAAGCATCTATCGACCATGCCAAAGCATCCAGACTCGCTCTCATATCATAGGGTGTTGCATTTGAATTATTATTGATGGAGTCAACAAGATTATCTACATCCCTAGTCAAATAAGTAATTGTGCTTGCCGCTTTAATTGTTGCATTGAACCCTATATAGAGACAAGCATTTGTCACTCTTGAGTCATTGAGCAAATCAAGATTTGAACCCGTACAAATTATACTCGCCTTTGTTATACCGTTACGGGCAATAGCATTTGTAAAATATTGATTGGCCTCTGTTAATAGAGGGAGAGAGTCAGGTTTTCTTTTGCTATCTACACTTGTAAGGAAAGAAGAAAAAGCATCTCCTCCATCATCATCACTGTTAATCAGCATATCAGCGATATCACTGACACTGTAACCTGATTTTCCCATATATGCCGATGCAAGGTTCATATTCAAGTCACTTGAGGTAAAAGCATTGGAACATTTACCTTGCAAGTCTGCTATCGCATTGTCGTAACGTCCCTCATCTATCGCCTTTTGTACATCAATTCTACAGTTTGTATCCTCGTTCCCACAACCTGAGAACATTACCGCACCTATAACTAGTGATGCAGAAATAATTTTTTTATACATTATCTACCCCTCTTTCATATAATCTTGAGTTATTATATCAAATAATTTTTTAATTTGAAGTTTCTCACCCACTAAAAGCTACAAAGCCTTGTTTATGCTCTTCTTTGCTAAAATGGCAATAACTATTTTTCTATAAAAGATTTGATAAATGAGAACAAAACAATATATTTTAGAAACTATCAAAAAACGTCCTTTAATCATTGACGGTGCGATGGGAACACAACTGCAGCAACGAGATGATGATATTCCAAAAGAAGCATGGGAAGGGAACGAAGGGTGCAATGAACTCTTGAATGTTACAGCACCTGATGTTATGAATGAAATTTTTCGTGCCTATTTGACCGCAGGAGCTGATTTTATCACCACAAATACCTTTGGCTCCTTCTCGTGGGTACTTGAGGAGTATGGCATCGCAGAACGTGCTTATGAACTCACAAAAGCCGGAGCAGAACTGGTTAAAAAGCAGTGTGAAGCATTTTCGACCCCTGAACATCCTCGTTTTTGTCTTGGCTCTATCGGACCCGGTACAAAGCTCCCTTCACTCGGACATATCACCTATGATGAGATGTATGAGGGTTATACCGAGTTTTGTCTAGCACTCATTGATGGAGGCGTGGATATTTTTCTTATCGAGACCGCTCAGGACCCTCTGCAGATAAAAGCTGCACTCCATGCCATAACCGAAGCAAACAGACAAAGAGAAGTTGAAATTCCTGTTATGGTCTCGGTAACTATCGAGCTCAGTGGTACGATGCTTATCGGAACAGATGCACAAACCATTGCAACCATATTGGAGCCTTTTGACATCTTAAGCCTTGGGTTCAACTGTGGAACTGGACCCGAGCAGGTGCTCAAACATGTAAAAACACTCAGTGAAGTATGGCATACGCCTATCAGTGTCCATGCAAACGCAGGACTTCCCCAAAACCGTGGAGGATATACATACTATCCGATGGGACCTGATGAATTCGTCGAACAGCAGAAGAAATTTTTAGACTTTGACGGTGTTAGCTTTTTAGGCGGATGTTGTGGAACTACGCCGCAGCATATCCGTGCTTTGGTAAACGCAGTGAGCTCCATCACTCCAAAAGCACCGACAGGTTCACATCCAACCTCTATCGCTTCACTCTTTAACACTGTAGAGCTGATGCAGCAACCTGCACCGCTACTCATTGGAGAGCGTTCAAACGCAACAGGTTCCAAGGCCTTTCGGGAACTGCTTCTTGCAGAGGATTATGAGGGGACACTCTCAGTGGCACAGCAACAGGTACGTGCAGGTGCGCATCTTTTAGATGTCAATGTCGGTTTCGCAGGGCGTGATGAGACAAAAGACATGAACGCAGTAATGGCACTATATGCACAAAAAATCGCTATTCCGCTTATGCCCGACTCGACACAGACAAGCGGACTTGAAACTGCCTTAAAACACATTGGTGGTAAAGCGATTCTCAACTCTGTCAACCTTGAGGACGGGGAACCAAAATTTGATGCTGTTTGTGCATTGGCAAAGAAATTCGGTGCCTCTTTAGTCTGCCTTACTATTGATGAAAAAGGAATGGCAAAAACAGTTGAGAAAAAACTTGCAGTTGCCGAGAGGATTATTGAGCTTGCGACTAAACGTCATGGCATCAAAAAAGAGGACTTGGTCTTTGATGTTCTGACATTTACACTCGGAAGTGGTGATGAAGAGTATTGGGAAGCC
>Ga0256837_1002003_pt1 | contig 13230 bp, 13 predicted proteins | sample 4562384metaG_FD_185976 | JGI IMG/M metagenome (GOLD analysis project Ga0256837, IMG submission 185976) | Hydrothermal vent microbial communities from Guaymas Basin, Mexico - 4561-384 | ecosystem: Environmental > Aquatic > Marine > Hydrothermal vents | place: Mexico: Guaymas Basin | collected... | reverse complement strand
GCAATGGAATGGATGGAAATCTTGCCGTTAGGCTTCATATAACTATTCATTCATTACAATTATAGGCACATTACCCTTAAAACACACTATTAACTAGCAAAAACAATGCTCTGTTAAAAGGGGGAATATTCCTCAATATTGTAAATTATATGACAAAATGCAATATTTTTAAGATATTTACATTTTTTTAATTATTATTCTTAAATAAAAAGTGTGCTGTTTATACTTTTATTGCCATTATTGAGACATCAGTGCTGTATTAATTGTAAATATTCCATTAAAAGAGCATAGTTTAGCTTAAAATTTTAGGGGGAAATTATGGAAGTTAAGAAAAAACTACTTGATATTGTGAGAGATACTATACGATTTAAACATTATAGTTTATCTACTGAACGGACTTATATACATTGGATAAAGCATTATATTTTTTTTCACAACAAAAAGCACCCCAAGGATATGGGTAAAGTAGAAATTCAAGACTATTTAACATCATTGGCTATAAAAAATAGAGTTGCATCGAGTACACAAAATCAAGCTTTTAGTGCTTTATTGTTTCTTTATAAAGAAGTTTTAAAAATCGATATTAGTGAGTGGAACATCCAAGCATTGAGAGCTCAAGAGAGAAAAAGAATACCTGTTGTTTTGACAAAAGATGAAGTGAAATTAATTATAGGGAATTTAAAAGGGATTTATCAGCTTATCACTATGCTTATGTATGGTTGTGGTCTGAGAATGAATGAGGTAATTAAACTTAGAGTAAAAGATATTGATTTAGGATTTGATAAGGTATATGTTTGGGATTCTAAATCGTTGAAAGATAGAGTAGTACCATTGCCTTTGAAAATAAAACAGAGAATAGAAGTTCAGTTAGAGGCTGTTCGTGAGTTACATGAAAAAGATATAAAAGATGGATTTGGTGCTGTTTATTTGCCTTATGCTTTAGAAAAAAAATATAGAAATTCTCAACTTGAAACTAAATGGCAATATCTTTTTCCTGCTCTAAATATATCAACAGACCCACGAACAAAAGTAAAAAGAAGACATCATATACTTGCAAATACTCTGGGGCGAAATATAAAAGTAGCCTCTCAAAAGACAAACCTAAACAAAAGAGTAACTTCCCATATATTTAGACACTCTTATGCTACTCATCTTCTTCAATCTGGAATAGATTTACGAACTATTCAAGAACTTTTAGGGCATAAATCAGTTGAAACAACGATGATTTACACTCATGTTGTTTCAGAACTAAATAAAACAAAAGTATTAAGTCCTCTCGATTTTTAGAAACTACACTAAATAGTTTCTAAAATACTCCAACTGCTCCTCAGTTCTAACAGAAGCTGTACCACCTGCTGAAGTTCTAGCATTCATAGAATCTCTTAACCCTAAAAACTCCATCACATCTTCATCTATACGTTCATCAATCTCTTTAAGATATTTAAAATCCATCTTACTTAAATCTACTTTCAACTCCTCACCCTTAGCAACTGCACGACCAGTTATAAAGTGAGCTTCTCTAAATGGGATGTTACATTTTTCAACCAAATAATCAGCCAAATCAGTAGCACTTAGATGCCCAATAGCACAAGCATTTTCCATATTGTAATCTTTTACTTCCATAGTTTTGATAGCTTCTTTGAGTATCTCTAAAGAGATTTCAGCTGTTTCTATGGCATCAAATACACCCTCTTTATCCTCTTGAGTATCTTTGTTATATGCTAAAGGAAGACCTTTCATAACAGTTAAAAGACCCATTAAAGAACCATACACACGACCAGTTTTTCCACGTAAAAGCTCTGGAACATCTGGATTTTTCTTTTGAGGCATTATAGAACTACCAGTAGAATACTCATCACTAAGCTCCACAAAACCAAACTCATACGAAGACCACATAACAAGCTCTTCACTTAAACGAGAGATGTGCATCATCATAGTTGAGATGTTAAAAAGTATCTCTAAAGCGAAATCTCTATCACTTACAGTGTCTAAACAGTTTACACTTACACTATCAAAACCTAAAAGCTCTGCTGTCATATCTCTATCTACATTATGAGGAGTTCCAGCTAAAGCAGCACACCCTAACGGAGAGATATTATTTCTCTTTTTTGAGTCCTCAAATCTTTGAATATCTCTTGTAAACATAGAAAGATATGCTCCTAAATGAAAAGCAAAATTTATAGGCTGTGCATGTTGAAGATGTGTCATCCCTGGGATAAGAGTTTCAGTATGTTTCTCTGCTACTACTAAAATCTCTTGCATTAAAAGTTTAACAGCATCTACTATCTCACCATTTTTACGAAGCACATAACGTCTAAAATCAACAGCAACTTGGTCATTTCTACTTCTTGCAGTATGAAGTTTTTTACCACTATCACCGATGATAGCTGTTAAACGTTTCTCAATACCCATATGCAGATCTTCATCAGATATTTTCCATTCAAACTCACCAGATTCTATCTCTTTTTTAACTTGATTTAAACCATTTGTTATCTCTATAAGCTCTTTAGTAGTTAAAATACCCTGTTTTTTAAGCATCGCTGCATGTGCTAATGAACCCTCTATATCTTCACGATACAGCTTTCTATCATACATTATTGAAGCATTAAACTCATCTAATAAACTTGAAGCACTTGCACTAAATCTTCCTGACCACATTTTATCCATAATTGTATTCTCTCTTTTTATAAAAATATTTTTTTAATTACACGCAGGAACATTGCCACTATCAGCAGCATATTCTATAAGAAACTGATGAAGATGTTTCTCTTTTCTTGTATATTTTTTACTATTAAAATAGTCCCAAGATTTTTTGGCTTTACTACTTTTAAGATGTAAATCAGCTAATGGTTTTCCATGATTTTTCATAAGGTTATTCCAATATTCACTATCTTTTTTCACTACAAATGTTTGTCCATTACTATGACAGGCTACACACTCTTTTTTAAAAACTCTCTGACCTTTATAGACTGCTGCCTCTGATGTCAGTAATGTTAAAACTGTAATTGATACAAAAAATAGTATAGATTTTTTCATCGCTAAGTTACCTTTTCATTTAAATTTAACTAATCATACATTAGCCCATATTATGTTCTGCTGATTATAATTGATAATCCACTAAAAGTTTTTCATCCAGATCCCAAACACCTTTCTTTTTTAATGACTTTATCACACTCTTAGTACAATCAACATCATCTGGCCACTCTCTAGTAAAACCATCTAGTTCTGTTTTATTTGTTCCATCAACACCTATCATCAAATCAGATATATAGATATCACGAAGAGCATCGATGTTATTTGAAACTCTCCAAAGAAGCATATAAGGGTTATCTATATCATTCTTTTTGACATCAACAAATACAACTATTCGTAAATACTCCTCTAAAGGTTTTAGACTTTCAAAATAGTTTTTAGTATTTTTAGTTTTATCTATCGTTATCACGGTTATAGGATTTTGAGTTTCTTTCATATACTGTTTAACATCTTTAACCTCAGCAACTAACTTTTTTATTTTTAAAAGGAGTTCATTATCATCTAAAACTTTAGGAGCATCTACATTATGAACTACTGTTGCATCTATACCTAACTTTCCACCTACTAAACTCTCAGGAGAGGAGTGGTCAAGTGCATCTAAGATACCCTCTGTAATAAAAAGAGATTTCGGACTAAATCTATCTAAAATATATGCTGTAAGCTCTTTATAACTCTCAAGTTCAGGAGCTTTCTCATCTAAAAATATCGCGTGTTTTACAAAACTCATCTGACCAACACCCCAAAAAGCGTGCATAAACTGTTTTGCATGACCTTTATAAAGAGGTTGCATCTTTGCTAGTATAAGATTGTGAAACCCAGCATTTTCAGGCATATGATAATCTATCAAATCGGGAGCAGTTGTTTTTAAAAGAGGGAAAAATATCTTTCCAGTTGCCCAACCCATATATTTATCTTCTAAAGGTGGCTTTCCAACAACTGTTGCTAAAAATGTTCTCTCTTTTTTCATAGTAATAGCTGAAACTTCCATCACAGGGTAGTTCTCCTCTAAAGTATAATACCCTGTATGGTCACCAAAAGGACCCTCTGTTTTCATAATAGAAGTATCAACCCAACCCTCTATAACATAATCAACATCTTGAGGAATATAAAGAGGTGTCGTTAAAGATTTGACAAGTTTTGCAGGTTTTTTAGTGATAAGACCATACATAAGAAGCTCATTTACTCCATAAGGGAGTGGAGCAGTTGCACACCATGTATAGAGAGGGTCACCACCTATGGCGATAGAAACAGGCATCTTTTTATCTGCTCTTTGGTATTGGTCAAAAAAGTGAGAACTATCTTTATGGATTTGCCAGTGCATACCAACATGATTTTTATCATAAATCTGTAATCTATACATTCCAAGATTTACCATCTCACCATCAAGGCTTTGAGTATAAACTTGCCCCATAGTTATAAAAGGCCCACCATCTTGCTCCCATGTTGTTAAAACAGGAAGTTTTGTGAGGTTTATGGCATCATCAAGGTATTGTATCTCTTGACAAGCACCTTTTCCATTTAACTTTTTAGGAAAAATATTTTTAAGTGCAAAAAGTTCTGTTGCTAAAGATATTTTGTTCATCAATCCAGCTGGTGGTTTCATATGAAGTAGTTTTGTAATCTCATCAGCAACACTCTCAATAGTTCTTCCAAAAAGAAGTTCAGTACGTTTATAAGAACCAAAAAGGTTCATCAAAACTGGTTCTTCAAACTTCTGACCACTCTTTTTATCTATAACATTTGTAAAAAGAAGAGCCTTCCCACCATCCTTTTTTTTCACCTCTGCATACGCTAAATGGGGAATCTCAAGATAGATATCTAACTCTATATCTATAACTGTTAATTCACTATTATCTTTTAGTAGTTGTATTGTTTTTTGCATATTTTTCTCTTGTAGTTTAATGGTGAAATTATATCATAAGAGAAGTTAGATATTATACTAACATTAAATCATCAAAAAGGAATAGTGATGCAAAACTATTTTAACCGTCAAATACAACTTTGGGGAGAGGATACTCAAACAGTTCTTCAAACTAAAAAAATCGTTATCATAGGTGCTGGTGGACTGGGGAGTTCTTTAGCTTTTGCTCTTGGGTCTAGTGGAATTGGGGAGATTCATCTTGTTGATTTTGATGAGGTAAGTACACATAATATTCATCGTCAAATTGCTTTTAAGATAGGAGATGAGAGAAAAAATAAAGCTGTTGTCAATGCTACACTTATAGAACAAAGATGCCCTTTTACAAAAGCTATCGCTCATCAAGGTGACTTTAAAGAGTGGTCTAAAAAAAATATAGATGTAGACCTTATCATAGATGCAACAGACAACCTTCCAACAAGAGCGGATATAAACAGTTATGCAAAAGAGAGAAATATTCCTTGGATATATGGAAGTGTAGAGGCTTTTCATGGCCAAGTAGCTTTTATAGAGAACTCTTCATTTACAGATGCTTTTAAGATAGTAGATAAAACTCCAGAGGGGATAACTCCACCAATGGTTATGCAAATAGCATCCCATCAAGCAAATTTAGCATTACGATTTTTAGCTGGATTGAGTGTTAAAAAAGATATGTTGTATTATCTCTTTTTTAATGCTGAGGGGGAGTTTATTATTCAAAAATTTGGATTGCCAAAAAATTAATTTATGAAAAATTTACCTAAAATAATAGAAAGAATTTCAAAAAAATTAAGTTCTCAAAATGCTAAAATTATTCTTGTCGGAGGCTCAGTTAGAGATTATTATCTTAATTTACCTATAAAAGATTATGATTTAGAAGTATATGGTGTTTCTAGTTTAGAGAAACTTGAACTTTTATTATCAGAGTATGGTGATGTTAATCTTGTTGGAAAAAGCTTTGGTGTTTTAAAGTTGAACTATAATGGTGAAGTGTATGATTTTTCATCTCCTAGAAAAGAGAATAAAATAGGTATTGGACATCGTGGATTTGAGATAGAAATCGATAATAGTTTAAGTTTTAAAGAGGCATCAAAAAGAAGAGATTTTACTATTAATGCTATGGGATATGATATAGAAAAAGATATTTTTCTTGACCCCTATAAAGGTTTAGAAGATATACAAAACAGAAAATTGAAACATATTGATGATATAACATTTATAGAAGATGCTCTTCGTGTATATAGGGCTGTACAGTTTTGTGCTAGATTTGAGTTTCAACTAGATAAAAATAGTTTTGAACTCTGTTATAAAATGGTCAAAGATGGTTCGTTGGAAACAGTTTCTAAAGAGAGAGTTTTTGATGAATTTAGTAAACTTCTTCTAAAAGCTAAAAAACCATCAATAGGGTTTAACCTTATGCAGAAATTGGGTATCTTTAAATATTTTTCTGAACTCGATAAAGTAAATTTTCAAGATTTAGATTATAAAAATTGTACTCTTACTTTTATGTATGTACTTTTGTTACAAAATTTAGGTAGTAAACAAGCAAAAAGTTTTCTTTATAAAATAACTAATAATCATAAATTTATAAAAGAGATAACTCTTTTTATAGAGTATTATAAAATAGCATCAGATTTTTTTAAGAATGATGCAAAAGATGTAGATATAAAAAAATTAGCAACAAAGATAAATATTAGTGATTTAACAACTGTTTCTAAATATTTTGATGCCACAGCTAGTGCTTGGTTGCTTCAAAAAGCTAAAATTCTGCATGTCGATAAAGCTCCCTTAGAATATGCTATAAAAGGAAAAGATTTAATAAATATTGGTTTACAACAATCACCTAAATTTAAAAATATTTTAGATGATTTATATGATATGCAATTAGATGGTATTATCTGTGGAGAGGATGAAATAATGAGAGTTGCACAAAAGCACTCTCATATATAATCAATGTGTTACTACAATAAAACTATCTGGTCTTTGTGAACGATATTTAGGCATACTTTGACCAATATTAGCATTTATATATGTAGGGTCTGCTATAACAAATCTCCGACTTTTTATTTTAACTGTATCCCCTTTAATAGGAATATATAAAGCTGTTGCCATATGGTCACTATACTTTACACCAACAACTGCAATTTTAAAGATTTTTTTTACAAGATAAGCAAATAATATCGCTCTATCTTCACAATCTGATTTGTTAAAATAGAGTGTTTCTTGTGCAAACATAACCTTTTCTCGTCCAAACTGTTTTTGGTCTACTTCATATTTAAAAGCATTTTGAACAAAATTTAGAACAAAATTGATACCACTACTTGCTTGTTTTCCATCAACATATTTTTTTAGACTACGAGCAAGAGCATTATATGTTTGTTCCTCAAGAGGAGAGTTAAAATATGTTTCATAATCAGCTTGTGGATAGGTTGCCATGAAATCTAATAGATTTTGATTATAGTTATACTCAACTTTATAGTTTTTTCCAAATTGATTAAAATTTAAAACTTTTGTTCTTATAGCATTTGTAAATTTCGGTAATGTTTTAAGCTCTAAGTTTAAAGGTTTATTTGCATCTGGATAATTTTGTTCATAAGAGTATAAATTCCCTACACTTCCTTTTGCATAATTTGATACGACATAATATCTTTTTTTATTAAAAAGATAGTTCGGTGTTGAATATATCATTTTTTTAGAATAGTGCATTAAAACAATATGTCTATTTGTTAATCCAACTTTTACAGCATAGCCTAATTTGTTAAATAAAAACCAGCTAAAAAGATTTCTATTATCTCTTTTTACAAAAAGTTGTTCACTCAATTTATGAACTAAAAGATATACTGCCCAATCATTAAGATTTAATTTTTTTATAGTTTTCTTCATATTTTTAATTAAAAACTTATAATCACTTGAAGCTACTGTATCAAAAAAGTTTCCTATCCCTTTTTGGTTTGTAGGATAAAATTTTGCACTCTTTATTTTATTATCGATATTAAAACCTATTATTGAGCCATAAAAATCAAACTCTATATCTTTATGAATTTTGATAGGAACAACCTTTTTAGAGTGTTGTTTTATTTTTTTTACAGAAATCATCACTTTTGGACCAACCGACTTTATCTTCATTGGCTGTGTAATCGCTATTTTTTTAGGCTTCGGTTTCTTATAAAGAGGTTTCCCCTTATAAACATTGAACTCTTTCCACTGTTTTTCTAAGAAACCTTTAAATTTAGCATCTTTTTCATCTGTATATTTTGTAAAAGCATCTACTTGTGAACGTTTGAAATCCTCAAAAGAACCAGCAACTAAATTACTACTTCCTAATATTATTACTACACTAAAATGGCCAAATAGCTTGGATAATTTTAGAAATCCATCCCTGTTTTGTCGCTTCATCTACATCTCCTTCTGTTTTATAAAGTATCTTAGCATCACTAATCTGTGATGATTTTATATTGTTGTTTTGGTCTATATCATAAGGACGTATTACACCACTTATTTGTATAATCTGTTTTTGAGCATCCACTAAAATTTCTCTTCTTCCTGAGATAAAATAATTTCCATTTACTAATATTTTTACAATTCTTGCCGAAACAGTTGTTGTAAATGTAGCATTTTTAGTAGCACTTCCTTTCCCTTTATAGGCACTCTCAGATTTTGAGTTAAAACCAACATTAGCCACACCATTAAATTTAGTGACATAATTGTTTACAGCACTATTATCACCTGCTGAACTAAAAATACCACCACCTAAAGTCCGACCATCCGACTCATTCAACTGTTTTGCTGAACTACTAGAACTATTTGCTCGTTCAGATATAGTTACCGTTACTATATCATGAATGTGCATCGCTTTATGGTCTGAAAAAAGAGGTGAATCCCCTTGTCCAAAGATACTTCCAGTAGAAATATAATCTGTTTCATCTTCGCGAGCTGGCATCTGTTCAACATAAACAGGAGGCTCAAAGTCTATCTCTGGTTCAACTAAATCTGCTGTACATCCATTTAAAAAGAATGTAATATATAATGGAACAGAAGTTATTAAAATATTTCTTATTTTCATTATTTCTCTTTTAACCTTATAATTTTGCTATTTCTTCTTCACTTAAGCCTGTTTTTAAAGCAATAGTGGTTACATCCAATATATCTACAATAGGTACTTTTAAATCATCTATCAAATCATTTAAAAATTTTATCAATATATTTTAAAGATAATTTTTTTATCTATATCTGATATAATGGTATCAAAATAGTACAAAGGAAGAGCTTTGAGCCTACGAGAAACAATTAATAGTGCAGTAAAAAATGCGATGAAAGCAAAAGAGACTAAAAAAAGAGATGCCCTACGTCTTTTGACAAGTGCTTTTAAACAGATAGAAGTTGATGAAAGACGTGAACTTAGTGATGCAGATGTGATTAAAATCATTCAAAACAAAGTGAAAAAAGGTATGGAGTCAGCACAACAGTATAAAGAAGCTAGTCGTGAAGATTTGATGCAAATTGAACTTGATGAAATTAAATTTTATGAAGAGTATCTTCCAAAACAGTTAAGTGATGATGAACTAACAGATAATATTAAATCTATTATCCAAAAAATTGGTGCTTCAACTATGAAAGATATGGGTAAAGTTATGGGTATCGCTTCTAAAGAGTTAGCCGGTCTTGCTGATGGAAAAAGAATTAATCAATCAGTTAAAAGTTTACTAGCATAAATGAGAGAAAATAGAGAGAAAAAATTATCTCTCTATTTTTTTAATTGGTGATTATTTATATTACTTTAAAGAATTGGAAATTAACTCTAATTTACTTTTTGGTTTTTTAACTGCAACTTTTTGTTCCTCTTTTAGAGGAACTATGAAAGCTAAGAGTATAAATATAAATGAAAAAATTACACCACTTAATATACTAAGAACTATTTTTAAATTAAAATTTTGCAAATAGATATTCCTTAAGTGTATATTCTTATGATTGTTGATGGGTCATATATACCCAAAACTCTTTATGACTAAACCCTTTGTTTAAAAAATAGATTTGCAAAATAGCAACTCTATACAGAGTAATGAGCATTTTTGCAAAAGGGATAAAAAGACTTAAACTAACAACTAAAGATTGTTTTTTATTACCTTTAGAAGATACCATCTCTTGAATACCTATATTTTTGCTCAGATATATACCAAACATAAGTGAAAATGTGAAATTTAGTAGAATACCAAATATTATATATGCCATAAAATCTTGTTCATTCATTCCAGCTATCATCTATTTAAGTTCCTATATTGAATTTTTACTATTTTATCTAAAAGTTACTTTGAAACTTTTATTCATAACTACGAATTTTTTTCTTTGTATAAAAAGTTCCAAATGGTATAAGTGAAGCAATAAAAAAGAGAGCAGAATCTTGAAATGAAAATTTAGCATCTTTTGCCGCGACAGATAAAAGAATAAGAAAACCTATAAATAAAACTCCATGAATCATTCCAACAATTTTTGTGGCTATCGCTATTCCTAACATATATTTCATAGGCATCGCTACGAATAGTAAAAGAAGATAAGAGTATCCTTCTGTTGTGTTAATAAGTCCAAAGTTTTTGACACTTTTCATAATTTTCCTCACTTTAGTTTTAAATTTTGTAGAAGTATATAATCAAAAAGTAACAATCTCCTTATATATAAAAAATTCACTTTAGAGCAAAAACTTTTTTTAAACATCTTTATACTATACTAAGCGAACAAATTATGAAATAAAGGTAATTTTATGGAGACTAACCTCATACTCGAGGGGTTTAAATTTATGGGTTTAGGAATGGGAACAGTTTTTCTATTTTTAATCATTATGATAGGAAGCATGAATATCATGTCTTATATCATACATAAATTTTTCCCAGAACCAGAAGCAAGTGAGAGCATTCCTTCCGCTCCACAGCAAGACAATAAAAAGGTTATTGCCGCTATTACAGCAGCAATTGCACATCATAGAAAAGGTTAAGGATTATTAATGGCTAAAAAATTTATAGATGTAATGGATACAACTTTTAGAGATGGTTTTCAGTCAGTATATGGTGGCCGTGTACTTATGAAAGATTTTTTTCCAGCTGTTGAAGCTGCAAAAACAGCAGGAATAAATCACTTTGAATTTGGTGGTGGAGCAAGATTTCAATCTTTATACTTCTACTTAAGAGAAGATGCTTTTGAGATGATGGATGAGTTTAGAAAGATTGTTGGGCCAGATGCAAATCTTCAAACACTTGCTCGTGGTGTAAATACGGTTATGTTGGATACAGGTTCTAAAGAGCTTATAGATTTACATGCAAAAATGTTTAAAAAGCATGGTACGACAACTATTCGTAACTTTGATGCACTTAATGATGTTGAAAATCTTAAGTATTCAGGTGAAAGAATTTCTCATCATGGTTTAAAGCATGAAGTTGTTGTAACTATGATGGATTTACCACCAGGATGTCATGGTGCACACAGTGTTGATTTTTATGAAAAAACTCTTCGTGATATTTTAGATAGTGGAATTCCTTATGATAGTATCTGTTTTAAAGATGCTAGTGGTACTTCAAACCCTCAAAAAGTTTTTCAAACTATTCAGATGGCAAGAAAACTTGTACCAGAGGGAACACATCTTCGTCTTCATACACATGAAACAGCTGGTGTTTCTGTTGCTGCATATATGGCTGCACTTGAAGCTGGTATTGATGGTATCGATATGGCTGCTGCTCCTGTAAGTGGTGGTACAAGTCAACCAGATATTTTAACTATGCTTCATGCAACTAAAGGTATGAATGTTGATTTAGGTGGCTTAGAGATTGGTAAAATTTTAACTTATGAAAAAGAGTTACAATCTTGTCTTTCAGATTATTTTGTTCCACCTGAAGCTACTATGGTTTCTCCAATTATTCCTTTTTCTCCAATGCCAGGTGGTGCTTTAACAGCAAACACTCAGATGATGAGAGATAATGATATTTTAGATAAGTTCCCAGAAGTTATCGCTGCTATGCAAGAGGTAGTTGAAAAAGGTGGTTATGGTACATCTGTAACTCCAGTTTCTCAATTTTATTTCCAACAAGCACTTAATAATGTTATGCAAGGTCCTTGGAAAGCGATAGCTCCTGGTTATGGAAAAATGGTTCTTGGTTATTTTGGTAAAACTCCAGTTGCTCCAGATCCAGAAATTGTTAAAATTGCTTCAGAAAAATTAGGTTTAGAACCTACAACTGAAAATGCACTTGATATTGCAGATGCAGATGAAACAAAATCTCTTCAACATGCGATAGATGAACTTAAAAAAGAGAATCTTGAGATAACTGAAGAAAATATATTTATTGCAGCAGCATGTCAAGAAAAAGGTATCTCGTTCTTAAAAGGCGAGGGTGAGTTAAATGTTCGTAAAATATCAGAGATGAAAAAAGATTGTACAGGAGATGAAAATATGGGTAGTGGAAATTATACAGTAGTAGTAGATGGTCAAAAATTTAGTGTTCAAGTTGCAGAGGGTGATGCAGATATTCAAGTAACAGCAGTAAATGGTGAGAGTACTGCATCAGCAACTCCAGATTCAACCCCAACAGCATCAGCAACTGATATTGAAATCAAAGCACTTCTTCCGGGTAATGTTTGGAAACTTGTTGCAAATCCAGGTCAAAGTGTGAATGAGGGTGATGTTATTATGATTTTAGAGTCTATGAAAATGGAAATTGATGTTGTTGCTCCTAAAGGTGGAGTGATTAAAACTATCAACGTTGCTACAAATGACAAAGTTGTAGAAGGTCAAGTCGTAGCAGTAATAGGATAATTAAATGAAATTTTTTGTACTTAAACTATTAGCCCTTATGCTATTTAGTTTTGGTACAGTTCAAGCAAATGTTTCTGCACATGCAGAACCTGCTGAAGCTGTATCAACGCATAAGGAAGAAACATACCAAACAAAATCTTTTAGTGAGATGGTTGGTGGTTTTTTAGCTTCAACTGGTGTGAATGCTCTTATAAATCCAGATCCAGATGAGTTAGATGCACATGGTGAGAAGATGAGTGATTTTCATAAATCTTGGGGTCGTGTGATTATGATTCTTGTAACTTTCTTTCTTTTTTGGTTAGCTATTAAGAAAGGATTTGAACCTCTTTTACTTTTACCTATCGCTTTTGGTGGTCTTTTAGCCAATATTCCAGTTGCAGGTATCGCAGGTGAACATGGTTTCTTAGGTGTTATTTATAGTATGGGACTTTCAAATGAGATGTTTCCTATCATCATCTTTATGGGTGTTGGTGCGATGACAGATTTCGGCCCACTTTTATCA
>Ga0256837_1002002_pt1 | contig 13235 bp, 13 predicted proteins | sample 4562384metaG_FD_185976 | JGI IMG/M metagenome (GOLD analysis project Ga0256837, IMG submission 185976) | Hydrothermal vent microbial communities from Guaymas Basin, Mexico - 4561-384 | ecosystem: Environmental > Aquatic > Marine > Hydrothermal vents | place: Mexico: Guaymas Basin | collected... | reverse complement strand
CTTACGGTGTACTTCTTGGCGGATCAGTTTTAGCTGGTGTAACTGCACGTGCTATCTTCGTAATTGATGAAAACGGTGTTGTAACATACAAAGAGATCGTTCCAGAAATCACTGAAGAGCCTAAATACGACGAAGCTATTGAAGCAGCGAAAAAGTAATTTTTCACTCCTATTGATAAAGTTTTCAAGTTAAGGTGTCCAACTTAATTTATCTCTTGCCGCCTATGGTGGCAAGAAATTAGAGTGAGTTTATCTCATTTTATTTCTCCTTCTAAGAGGTTTTTGAATTTTCAAAAACCTCTTTTTCTCATCGAATACTACAATTTTTAAGAAATCAAATATATATCTTTGCTATAATGCCTCCCAATATAATTATGGAGACAATAATGAAAAAGTTTTTACCACTTTTGGTATTAAGTACCATATTTGTTACTATCTGTAGTGCAGATATGACACGTTTGGAAGTAGGTGCCGGTGCATGGAAACAGAAACCGACAGGGTATATAAGCAGAGCCGATGGAAATGGTGTTTTAGACCTGAGTGGTACATATAACTCTCTTGAAACAGAGACAACAGAAGCATATGCATGGCTGTTATTTAAACATCCTGTTCCAATTATTCCAAATATTCGTTTAGAGTATGTAACAATTACTGACAGTGGTAAAACTACCGGAAAAGTCGGTGGTATGCAAATTCCTGGCAGTGCGCCGACAACACTTGATACACAAGAGTATGATATTATCCCATACTATAACTTATTAGATAATACATTCTGGACAACAATAGATCTCGGGATAGATGCGAAGGTTATTACAACAAAAGCAAAAGTAAGCCCTTTGTTTGGCTTTATGGGTTACACATCACAAGAGACAGTAGTTACACCTCTTGTCTATGTTCGTGCAAGAGTAGAGATCCCTATGACTGGTTTAGGAATAGAATCAGATGTGAAATATATCACTTTTAATGGTTCAACAATGTATGATATTCGTGCAAAAATTGACTATACATTTGATTTTGCTGTTATTGAACCGGGTGTAGAATTTGGGTATAGAACACAAAAACTTTTGGTTGATGATGGTTTGACACAGGTTGATCTGGACTATAGCGGTTTTTATGCGGGTGTAATGCTTCGTTTTTAATATGAGTCTTTTTGACTCATATACTCTTTATCAAGAATTTTAATCTCTAACTCCAAATGGATTTCAAACATTTTATAAACTCTTTTTTGTGCTTCTTTTATGAGGAATAAAGCGTCCTCAAATTTTCCATTTCCACAGTTTACCAAAAAATTTGCATGCTCTTTGCTAAAACACATATCTCCCTGCATAACACCTTTTAAACCGGCTGCTTCTATGAGCCTGCCTGCATAGTCGCCGGAAGGATTTTTAAAACAACTGCCTGCACTTGGAGTTGAGGGCTGATTTGTACGCATCTTTTGAAACATAGCCACTTTTTCTGCATCATATCCATATGCAAGATTAAAAGTTGCCTCTAAAATAGGTTCGTTTATATCTGTAAATCTGTATCCATAATCAATTTCCTCTTTTGTTCTTCTGCCTGAAATGGTTTGTATATCAAGGAGAGAGTGAAAGATTTCATACTCTTTGAGTCCTGCATTCATATAGATGAGGCCTCCTAGTTTTCCGGGTAGATGAGAAAGAAATTCAAAGTTTGCTATATTATTTTTTTTACAAAAAGAGGCAAGTTTTCCTGAGGGAGTTGCTGCTCCGACAATCAGTTTGTTATCTTCAATTTTTATATAATCAAAGGCCTTGCTTAGCATCATCAAAGGGGGTGGATTATCGCTGATTAGAACATTATTACAGGCCCCTATAAGATAGTGATTTTGAATATCTTTGTTTTTAGTCTCGATATCAAGGAGTGCTATATCGAGAGTGGGACCAATCTTAAAAGATGTGTATTTGGAAAAGTTTAGGGTTTTTGTCTGCATTATTCAATAAAAGATGGAATCATTGCAAAGATATGCCCTGCAAAGTCTGTTATCTCATTGAGCATCCAAGGCATTGTTAAGACAATTACAATAACAACACCAATTATTTTTGGAATAAATGAGAGGGTCATCTCATTGATCTGGGTAGTAGCTTGAAAAATTGATACGGCAAGCCCGAGTAACATTCCTGTTAAGAGTCCGGGCAGTGCCAGAAAAAGTGCTATTTTAAATGTTTCTACTCCAAGTTCAACAAGTTTTGCTTCCATACTATGCGTTCCTAAGTTCTGCATACTCTGTAGGAATAAGATAATCCTCAATTTTAACCGGTGTATCATAAAAACCGTGTTTATAGCCTATTTCAAAGAGTTTGTTAATGGCTTTGTACTGGATCGGACTGAGTGTAATGGAGTCATCATTTGCATAGAGTTCAAGGTAGCGATCGAGTGTAGCAGCATCAATTCTGACAAGATCCCGTTCAATTAACATTTTTGAGAGCCTCTCTTTGTGATCACGGGCTACTTGAACAGCCTTTGTCAGTGTCTTTTCATACTCTATGGCTTTGTTGAGCGGAAGGGAACGGCGAATTGCCATACCGCCAAGAGGCAGAGGGAGTTCATCTCCTGCGAGATCTTGCCAAATATCCCACATTTCACGTTCAACTTCTAGTTCATTGTCATAGGTTAAAATTGATTCATGAATAAGTACACCAGCATCAACAACACCATCTAAAACAGCCTGTTCGATCTCTAAAAAATTCATATACGTTATGCGTGCTTCCGGATAGGCAATGCGAAAAAGCATAGCATTCGTTGTATGTTTTCCACTCAGAGCTACTTTAAAATTTCGTTTGAGTTTCGCACCTTTTTTCTTAATAACTTTTGGTCCATACCCCTCTCCAAAACTAACAGCAGTACGTAGTGGTGCATACTCCTCTTTAATGTGAGGATAAAGAGCAAAACTAATGGCTACAATATCATAAACACCATTGAGTGCATCTTCATTCAAAGTTTGAATATCTTTTGCGATATTGTCAAAAGTTACATCTTTCATACCTACCCAGCCAAATTTAATGGCATAGTACATAAAGATATCGTCGGCGTCAGGTGAATGTGCTATAAGAATTTTTTTCATAAATTGATTTTATCAAAATTAGCCATTAAACAAGCTAAAAAAACGCAAGCTTACTTCTTAAAGAGTCAGAATTTTCTTTTTAGTTCTGCTCTTTGTAAACAACTGTTTTATTTTTTCCTTCACTTTTTGCTCTATACAATGCCTTGTCAGCTTTTTTGATCAAACTCTCTAGCGTGTCATTTGACCTTATAGAACTTACACCAAGACTAACAGTAAAAGAACCGATAAGCGTGTTATGATAATTCTCTATCGCTTTTCTTATCTTTTCACTCACAATATAGGCATTGTCAATATCTGTATTTGGGAGTAAAAGAATAAACTCTTCACCTCCCCATCTGGCAAAAATATCAACATCTCTGATATTATCTTTTGTAATTTGGACGAACTTTTGTAATATTATATCACCTCCTGCATGTCCGTAAGTATCATTGACTTTTTTAAAATCGTCTAAATCTATAAAAATAAGACTAAACTCTTTTTTATATCTTTTAAATTCATTTATATGATATATCAAGAAATCATTGAGTTTGCGTCTGTTATAGATTCCTGTAAGCTCATCAAACTCTGCAAATCCTTTGAGTTTTGTCTCTTCTTCTTTCATAAAATCTGCTGTTTGTGCTATTTGCTTGTTTATAAGTTCAGCCATCTGAGCGAATTCATCTTTTTTATCTATTTTGATAGTCAATATATCTTCTCTCTTTTTGTTTAAATAATCAAAAAAATCCAGCAATCCTTTTTGAAATATACGCAAAGAGTCCAAAATATTATTTGAGATAGTTATGATTAAAAATAAAATAATTAATATAGCAACAAAAGCACTCAAATAGATTTGTGTAAACATATTTTTTTCGTGATTTTTTTCAAAACCGGTAATATTTTTTTCTAAAACTTTGAGGAGATGTTCTGTTATATGTACATTTTGTCTCATTTCCCCTTGCAGACCGGAGTTTTCATCAAGTCCGCACAAAGTCTCTTTTTCAACAAGTGATAAAAACTCCTGTTTGTATTCAAGCAGATAGTTTTTCATACTCTTATCTACTTTAAGAGATGAGAGGTTTTTAAAGTTTTGAAGAAACTCTTTGACATATTTGAGCTTTTTTCGGAGCATAAAGTCTTTTTCATTTTTTCTTAGTTCATAAACTTTGGCAAGTAAGAGTGTATAGTTGTGCTCTGTTGCATAATTTTGAACCTTATGTATGGCAGATCTCAAAGAGCCATAAAGTCCACTCTTTTCATCTAGTCCACGTTCGTTCATTGCCTTTATCAGTTTAATAAAGGCAGTTTTGTATATGTTTAGATTAGAGAGATATTGCCCAATCTCATCTCCTCTGTAGTTATTACTTTTGAGTTGCTCGCTTAGAGTTGAGGCAAGTATGAGTGAGTGTTGATACTCTTGGAGAAATTCATCTTTGTAAAGAAGCTTATTTCTTAATAAAAAATCTTTCTCATGTCGTCGTAACATCAGCATTGAGCTTTTGAGTTTTTCTACATTTACTTCAATACTGCTGTATTTTTCAAGCTTCTCAACAGTATGAAAAAATATAAAGGTAAAAATGACAACTGCAATAATAGTAACTATAAGAATAAGAAATATTTTTGTTTTTATATTTAACCTGTTTAACATAATATATTTATAGCATTCTTTCACTTAAAGAGTAATTTAAAAAAAATAATTTAAATATCGTTACTAACTTTGGCTAAAATCGCATAGATAGATTTTTTGTTTACAAAGAAGAAAAAAATATGACAAAATGACATAATTTTTCTTTTGAAGAGAAAAATTACATATAATTACCTCAGAAAATTTAATAGAAGTGAGTCCAACATGGATGCAAACAAGCAAAAATCATTAGATTTGGCAATTAAACAGATAGATAAGGCTTTTGGTAAAGGTGCATTGATGCGTCTTGGTGATAAAGATATAGAGCCAATTCAGTCAATCTCTACAGGTTCTTTAGGTCTTGATCTCGCACTTGGTATTGGCGGAATTCCGCAGGGACGTGTTGTAGAGATCTATGGACCGGAGAGTTCAGGAAAAACAACTTTGGCACTGCAGATTACAGCAGAGTGTCAAAAAGGGGGTGGTGTATGTGCGTTTATTGATGCTGAGCATGCACTTGATGTTGTCTATGCAAAAAATCTTGGTGTAGATATTGATAATCTTTTAGTCTCTCAGCCTGATTATGGTGAGCAGGCACTTGATATTGTTGAAACTGTAGCACGAAGCGGGGCAGTTGATCTCATTGTTATAGATTCTGTAGCAGCTCTTACTCCAAAGTCAGAGATCGAGGGTGAGATGAGTGATCAAAATGTCGGTGTTCAGGCACGTTTGATGTCAAAAGCACTGCGTAAACTAACGGGTGTTTTAAACAAAATGAACTGTACGGTAATTTTTATCAACCAGATCCGTATGAAGATTGGTATGATGGGATATGGTTCTCCTGAGACAACAACAGGTGGAAATGCACTGAAATTTTATGCTTCTGTACGTATTGATGTTCGTCGTATTGCATCACTCAAACAGGGTGAGAGTCAAATTGGTAACCGTGTAAAAGCAAAAGTGATTAAAAACAAAGTAGCACCACCATTTCGTCAGGCTGAGTTTGACATTATGTTTGGTGAGGGAATCTCTAAAGAGGGTGAACTTGTGGATTATGGTGTAAAACTTGATATTGTTGATAAAAGTGGTGCTTGGTTTAGTTATGGTGAGACAAAACTTGGACAGGGACGTGAAAATGTCAAGGCGAAGTTTAAAGATGAACCCGAACTAGCAAATGAGATCGAAGAGAAGATTAAACAGGCTATGGGAATTAGTTCATTAATGACTATGGATACTTCTGAAATAGCTGAGGCAGATGTCTAAACAAAACTTTAATCAAATTTAGATAAAATAACACAATTTTATTTTAAATAAGGCAGATATATGTTTATAGATAACGTAAGTGCGATAGAAGTAATGGATTCACGTGGAAATCCGACAGTAAAAGCTATAGTAACTTTAAGTGATGGTACGGTTGAGAGTGCTATAGTTCCTTCAGGTGCAAGTACTGGTAAGCGTGAGGCATTAGAGCTTCGTGATGGTGGCGATCGTTATATGGGTAAAGGAGTTTTGCAAGCTGTTGAGAATGTAAACGGTCCTATCTCTGATGCATTAATCGGAATGAGCCCTTTTAATCAGGCTGTTGTTGATGCTATTATGAAAGAGATCGATGGTACTGAAAACTACGGTAACTTAGGTGCAAACGCAGTTTTAGGTGTATCTATGGCAGTAGCACGTGCAGCAGCTAAAAGCTTAGGTGTGCCACTTTACAGATATCTTGGTGGTGCAAATGCTATGGTTATGCCGACACCGATGTTAAACATCATCAATGGTGGTAGCCATGCGGACAACTCGGTAGATTTTCAAGAGTATATGATTATGCCTGTAGGTTTTGAAGATTTTGCAGAAGGTCTTCGTGCATCTGCAGAAGTTTACCATAACCTCAAATCTATTTTAGCAGCAAAAGGACACTCAACATCTTTAGGTGATGAGGGTGGTTTTGCACCAAACTTAAGCTCAAACGAAGAGCCTATTCAGGTGATCATGGAAGCGATTGAAAAAGCTGGGTACAAACCGGGTGAGCAGATCGCAATCGCTCTTGATGTTGCTGCAAGTGAGATCGTAGTTGATGGCGGATATAGATTAGATAGTGAAGACCGTACAGTTACTAGCGAAGAGTTGGTTGCTTATTATGAAGATCTTTGTGCGAAGTATCCTATTGTATCTATTGAAGATGGGTTGAGTGAAGATGATTGGGACGGATTTAAATTGATGACTGAGAAACTTGGTGATAAGATCCAGATTGTTGGAGATGATCTTTTTGTTACAAATGCAAACATCTTAAATGAAGGGATCCAAAAAGGAATTGCAAATGCGATTCTTATCAAACCAAACCAAATCGGTTCAGTTTCTGAGACTATGCTTACAGTTCGCCTTGCACAAAGAAACGGTTACAAATGTGTTATGTCTCACCGCTCTGGAGAGAGTGAAGATGCATTTATTGCCGACTTTGCAGTAGCACTTAACTGTGGTGAGATCAAAACGGGTTCAACTGCACGTGGTGAGAGAACTGCTAAATATAACCGTCTTTTAGAGATTGAAAACGAAGTTGTATATGGTGAGTATTTAGGATCTGCTCTTTTTAATTAAGAGATATGATGAATAAAGAGGAACTTTACCAAGAGATTGATACCGATGAGAGTATAACTCAAAAGTATCTGGGACTTACTCTTGGTAAGTTTTTTCTTTTTGTTTTTCTTATAGTCCTTCTTGGTATCTATTTAGGGATATTGCTGTATGGAACGAACTCAGTTGAAGTACTTTTGGGTTTAGAAGATTATGAAAACTATCTCAAAGATGAAGTGGTACGACTGAGAAATGAAAATGCTGAATTGCAACGTGAGTATTTTGAACTTAAAGAGATTTCTGCACAATAATTTATGAAATTTGCTATAATGTGTGTAAAAAATAGGTAGAGTAGATGAGATATATAATTTTTCTGTTTTTTATACCGCTTCTTCTCATTGCTCGTGAAAATCCTTTTTTTCCTGTAGATAATGAACAGGATATCCCCCTTACTACTAATCAAGTAGATATCGTCCCTCCTTTAAAGCGAGTAAGTGTAAAACTCCCTTCTACTGCCCGTACTGTTGAGCGTATAACAGTAGAGTATAAAAATCTGGATGGCTCAATTGCAACAAAGAAAATAGAACTTCATAATGGTATTGATTGGCATTTGCCCCTTTTTATTTCTCAAAATTATAATGATACAACTACTAAGAAAGTAAAAAACAACTCTTTTAAAGAGAGAAGAAAAAGCTCAAGCAGATATAAAAAAATTGCTTCTTTGAAATTTATCTCCTTTTATGAAAACGGAAAAAAGCTCAAGATCCTTACAAAAGATAAGATGCTGCGAAGTTTTTTGCTTGTAAAGCCCCATAGAATTGTGTGTGATTTTAAACGACAGACAGATTTTGGAGTTTATATGAAAAAAGTAGCATCTTCTTCACTCTTCAAAAAAATTCGTTTGGGGACACATAAAGGCTACTATCGTGTTGTCATTGAGCTTGACGGATATTACCGTTACAAGATCAAAAAAACAGCATCTGGATATATCTATACACTGCTATAAATCTAACATCAAAAAAATAATAGGATTTTATCTATGAAAATATTGCTTATATTATTGTTTTTTTTTTACAATGCATATGCAATTATTACGATTGCTCCGGTAGATATTGGAGAAAAACCTGGGTTTAGCGGTATGCTAAAAGGCTCATTTGAAACAAAACGGGGCAATACAGATCTAGATAATTACAGTGCAGGTCTAAGAGTACAGTATGACAATAACAGCTCATATGTAGTGTGGAGTGATTTTGTCTTTAGTTACGGAATGACTTCGGGTGTCAAAAATACAAACAAAACCTATGCACATCTGCGATATATACATGCACTCTATGAAAAGAGTATTAACTGGGAAAGTTTTATTCAGTCTGAGACAAATGAGTTTACAAAAGTAAAACACCGATTTCTTGGCGGAGGAGGCATACGTTTTCAAAACAGAGAAACTGTGTGGGGAAAAATACATGCAGGAGTGGGTGTATTTTATGAAGATATAGCATATACAACCCGTCTTGATCCAAATGAGAAAAGTTTGCGTATCAATACCTATTTTGCATATACAAAAAACTTTACAAAAGAGTCTTCTCTCTCTTATGTCTTTTATTATCAGCCAAAAGCAGATGAGTTTAGCGATTATATTACTTCGCACGGTTTAGAGTTAAACATATATGTCTATAAGCAGCTTTATATAAACGTGGTCTTTTATTATGATTATGATTCAGTACCTGCTGTTGGTGTAAAAAAAGAGGATGTTACCCAAAAGACAAGTTTTATATTCAAGTTTTAGGTACGCTTGTTTTTTAAGCAAAGAAGTAGATCACAAAAGAAAACAAACAGCTACAATTAGAGAATAAAAGATAGTTGAATGAATAATATAGGATACAGATGAAAAATTTATTGGTTTTTGTAGTATTGTTTACTACACTTTTAAGCAGTGTGCATTTTGCAAAAGAGTTAGAGAAGTACTCTATAGAGAAGCTTTCAAAACATATGAGTGTCAAAGAGAAGAAAAAACGATTTTTTGCACTTGTTGCTCCTGCTGTAGAGAGTGTCTACAAAGAACTTTTTGAGCAATATCATAGTGTAAAAAAAGATATAAGCAACCATAGCAATGCTCAAAAAATTGCAGCTTTGAAAAAAAAGTATAAAGTCAAAACAGATAGAGAGCTTCTCATTGCTTTAAAACCACATCCAATCAGTATTACACTAGCCCAGGCTGCACTAGAGAGTGCGTGGGGAACTTCCCGTTTTTTTACAAAAGCAAACAATATCTTTGGAGTTCACGGCTTAAGCTCACGAGGAAGTATTCCTGCCGGTATTAAGAAAAATGGCAGAACGGTATGGGTACGAAAATATAAAACACTTGATGATGCAATAATGGATTACTATCGTATGCTCTCAACTGTTCCTGCATACAAGAAGTTTAAAAGACTTAATTATGAAGATAAGTCAGTCTATAAAATTGTAGAAGGATTGATCCACTACTCTGAACGCGGAAATGCTTATATTAAGAGCATAAAGAGTGTTATTCGCCATAATAATTTAACAAAATATGATACAAAAGTAGCAAAATAAAGTGTCTATAATCTGCTATAATTGCGCCCATGAAAGAAATTAATAACTATATAAACTCACACGATGTCAGTGAGATGCACCCTTCTGAAATTGCCAATATACTTCGGGGTATGGATGATACCCGTTTTAGTGAAGCAATTAAGCTTGTTCCAAAAGAGTTGGTAGGGGATGTAGCACTTGCACTGCCTGACAGATACTTTGATGATGTTGTAGAAAATCTCAGTGTAGATGAACTCTCTCAAGCTGTTTCAGAGTTGGAGTCTGATGATCAGTTAGAGTTTATGCAAGAACTTGAAGAGGTTGATGAACATGTCGCTTCAAAAGTTTTTGATACCCTTGATGAAGATGATAAAAAAGAGATTGAAACACTTCAAAAGTATGAAGAGAATGAAGCTGGTGCTTACATGCAGCTTGAGGTCTTTACTGCATATGCAGATGAGATTGTTCAAGATGTCATCAAGCGTTTTGCAAAACTTCGTAAAGCCAATGAACTTGAAAATGTTCAAAATCTTTTTATAGTTGATGATCACAACAAACTTCTCTACACTGTTGGATTGGATGATTTGCTTATTTTTGATTTTTCTAAAACAATTGAAGAAAATATTGAAGCAAGTGAAGATAATTTTGAGCCTATTAAGGCATATGACAGAGAAGATATTAAAGATGTTGTTGAACTTTTTAAACAGTATGATGTCTCCGTTATGCCGGTTGTCAATAATGCCGGTATTTTACTTGGTCGTATAACTTCTGATGATATCTATGATATAATTAATGAACATGCAACAGAACAGATGTATAACCTTGCCGGTGTTGATGATGAAGCAGAAGAGGATGAAGATATTCTAAAAGCGGGAAAAACCCGTGCCTATTGGTTGGGTATTAATCTCTTAACTGCCATTGCCGCTTCGCTCGTTATTGGTCTATTTCAAGATACGATCGACTCTATGGTAGCACTTGCAGTTCTTATGCCAATAGTAGCTTCGATGGGTGGCAATGCCGGAACACAGACATTGACTGTTGTTGTTCGTCAGTTGGCTCTTGGTGAAATATCTCAGGGTGATGCGTTGCGCAGTATTAAAAAAGAGGTAGCCATTGCTTTAATGAATGGTTTACTTTTTGCTTTGGTTATGGGAACAATTGCATGGATCTGGTTTAATATGCCTATGCTTGGTGTGGTTATTGGTCTTTCTATGATCATCAACCTCTTTATGGCAGGTTTTTTTGGTACGGTTATACCTTTGGCGCTAAAATGGCTTAAAATTGATCCGGCTATTGGAAGTACGGTTATCTTAACAACCGTTACAGATGTTGTAGGATTTTTCAGCTTCCTCGGCCTTGCAAAAATTATATTATTATAAGGAATATGTGACTTGGAATTATTACTTCTCTTTTTTGTTTTATCTGTTGGTATCTCATTTGTCTGTTCTGTTTTGGAATCAGTTCTACTCTCGATAAATATGTCCTATGTTGCAGTTCTTGAAAAAGAGCGTCCATCCGTAGGAAAACTGCTTCGTACACAAAAGGAGAATATTAACAAATCTATTGCTTCTATTCTTATTTTAAATACAATAGCAAACACACTCGGTGCTGCAGCCGTTGGTGCGCAGGCATCGGAAGTTTTTGGAAATGATGCCGTTGTAATTGTATCTGTAGTGCTTACTTTTGCTATTTTATTTCTCTCTGAAATTATTCCAAAGACAATTGGTGCGATTTATTGGAAACAGTTAGCACCGCTTGCTGCTTACTTTATTAGAATTTTTATCTGGATGACCTATCCTATTATTCTTACGACACTTGCTGTTACAAACAAAATTTCAGAAGGTAAAGATGATGCACATACGCTTACAAAAGAGGAGCTCCTTGAGAGTATGCTTATGAGTGAAGATGAGGGTGTGATTGATGAAAAAGAGTCTGATGTTATTGAAAATATGCTTAATCTTGACAATATCAAGGTCTCTGAAGTCTTAACACCACGAAGTGTCGTCTTTGCTCTTGATGAGAATATGACAGTAAAAGAGGTTATAGATAAAGAGGAGGCTATTTTTAAATTCTCCCGTATTCCTGTTTATAATGGCAGTATTGAAGATGTTACTGGAATTGTGCTTACAAAAAAACTTTTTCGTCAGGCACTCAAAGATGACAGTGTCACCTTAAAAACAATTAAAAAAGATATTTTTGCAATTAATGAAAATGTACCAGTATCAAAAGCACTTGATCTTTTTATATATAAAAAAGAGCATATGTTTTTAGTAAAAGACAACTATGACCAAACAGAAGGAATTTTAACACTTGAAGATTGTGTTGAGACAATTTTGGGTGTTGAGATTATGGATGAGAGTGATACAACAGCAGATATGCGTGAACTGGCAAAACGAAAAATGAAAATAAAACGAAAATTGCAGGAATCAAAAGGTTCTAAATAGTATTAAATCTTAATACTATTTAGAAAGTATATGAAGGTTAGACTAGCACATCACTCATATCTACGCTGTTACCCAGCTCCTCTGCTAGTTGATCCATAAGTCTAAAGAGTTCTGTTGAGTGCTCTTCAGCCTCTCTAAATCTTCCTACTATCTCCTCTTTTGAATCATTCTTATTCATACATCCGCCTGTTAATGCACAATCGATATTTTGATTGATGAGATCATGGATCTTTTCATGATGTTCTTGCATCTTTTTAAAAGTCTGATTTTTACCAAAGAGTTTTGTTCCCTGAGAGTAGTACCACTGCCCTAGAGTACATTGGTGTGAATTCTTCTTAAGTTCTTCTGTAACTGTACCGTTAACGACTGATGAGTAGGCATCAGATTTAAAGATGATATGATGAATTTTAAAGTTTGCTAAGAAGAGTGCAAAAGAGCTTTTATTTGACTCTCTTGATGTATTCTCCATATCGCTGTTGAGTTGATTCATTGTGCTGGAGAAGTTATCCATCGTATCATTTGCGCTTGTAGCAATATTACTCATATTTGAAGCATTTTCAGATATACCGCTTGATTGTTGTTGGAGGTTTTGAATAGTTATACTGATCTCACCTGTTGCTTTTGTAGTACGTTCAGCAAGCTTTCTTACTTCATCTGCAACTACGGCAAATCCACGTCCGTGTTCACCTGCACGTGCCGCTTCAATAGCAGCATTAAGTGCAAGAAGATTAGTCTGATCGGCAATATCTTTAATAAGGTTTACCACATTTGTAATCTCATTAACATTTTCATCCATAAGTTCAATTGCCTGTGTTGTATCAACTACAAGATTATTCAGATCAGAGATCTCCTGTGCTGTTGCAGATACTGCGTCATAACTTGCCTGTGTAGACTCTGCAGCATTGGATGTAAGCTGTGTAACTTTTACAAAAGCATCTTTTGTTTTGTTGATGTCATCGGTAATGATTTGGAAGTTGCCTTTCATACCACCATTG
>Ga0256837_1002001_pt1 | contig 13237 bp, 13 predicted proteins | sample 4562384metaG_FD_185976 | JGI IMG/M metagenome (GOLD analysis project Ga0256837, IMG submission 185976) | Hydrothermal vent microbial communities from Guaymas Basin, Mexico - 4561-384 | ecosystem: Environmental > Aquatic > Marine > Hydrothermal vents | place: Mexico: Guaymas Basin | collected... | reverse complement strand
ATAATTGGAGAAGCGTTTTCAAGTGTTGAAAAATTGCACTATGACCTTAAAGAGGAAGAGTTTTGCATTGTAACAACTGATGGTATGCAGAGTCAGAAAATGGAGTATTTTAAAAATGAAGAGATGAGTGGGTACTCCGCATATTTTATGGCACTTGTAATGTGGCATTTTGCAACATCGCAGTTTGATGACAGTTCTATTGTTGTTATAAAAAATTAAAAGAGGAGAAGAGTGATGGAAAAAGAGTTTTATGTTGCATTAAAAGAGATTGTTACAAATCAGAGTGAGGAGTTGATTCATTACTGGCTTGAGTATTTTGATGATAATGAAAAGGATGAAGCGTATCGTTATTATGATGATTTTTTAGGGTTTTTTGAAGAGTGTTTAGATGCTGAGTTGGATATACACAGTGATGAAGCACATGCGATGCTTCTTTTTCTGACTAAACTGCAAGAGACTATAGGTGCAGAGAACTTTTTTAATTTTAAAGACTCTGTGTATAGTTGTTATCTTAAGTTTCCACTTTTAAAGGCAATGGACAAAGCTTCTTTGTTTACACTGGAGAATGTCTCTGCATTGACTGCTTTTTTTGAGGCTTTAACATCTTCTTTGATGATAAAAGAGTATAAAAAAGGCCATGAATTTAAAGAGCGTTCAAGTAATGAACTAGAACAAAGAGAAGCACCTTTGAGTGAGTTGTGGGACGGTATTTTTATGGTTAGTATTGTTGGAACACTTGATTCTGACAGGGTTTTAAAGATTATTGACAAAGTACTGGATTATCTTGAAAGCAAAGAGAGTCGTTATGTTATTATAGATATTGGTTCTATTTTTGATGTAAACTCAGAAGTGACTAATCAGATTATGAAGCTAAACAGTGCTATTCATTTTATGGGAGCAACGCCTATGCTTACTGGCATTACCAAAAATATAGCCAAGAGTTTAACACATCTCAATGTTTCACTGGGTGAGATTCAAACTTTTCCTAGTACAAAAACGGCATTAAAAACTATTTTGGATACACAAAATTGACAGAATTGCTCTATACATATAATGCATATATAGCTATAGATGTTAAAAAAATGGCTGTTGTTAAGTACTATTTAAAAGAGCCTTTTAACAAGATGGAGATAAAATCACTTGATGATTTGTCATATTTTTTAGAAATTTTTTTTGATAAGGGTTCTTGTCCTTTTTTAAGAGAGTTTGAATATGAAAGAAAGTGTTATTATTTTGTTTCACATAAGTTTGATCACACTGTTATACTCACCATTCAAAACATTGACAAGATTAAAAATACTCTGCTTGCAAAAAAGGAGATACTTTTTGACGGTTTGACAAAATGTTATCTTAAAAAAGAGATTGAACTCTTTATAGAACAGGCATTAGAGACTTTCGTTCGGTATAAAAAAGAGAAATTTTCTATTATGATGTTTGATATTGATTTTTTTAAAAAAGTCAATGATACCTATGGTCATCTTGCGGGAGATTTTATCTTAAAAGAGCTTGCGTCATTGGTAAAAAATTCACTAAGAAAGGCAGATATCTGTGGACGCTTTGGGGGAGAAGAGTTTTTGGTACTTCTTCCAAACACAAATGCAAGCGGTGCTTTAAAACTGGCTACAAAACTTAACAAATTAGTAAAAGAACACGCTTTTGTCTATAAAGAGATTTCTATTCCCATAACTATAAGCATTGGCATAACATCGGTAAGCTTTAGTGATTCTTATCACTCTTTGATACAAAGGTGTGATGAAGCACTTTATAAAGCAAAAGAGAACGGACGTGACAGAGTGGAGTATAAATAGATTTATGAAAAAACGAATCTTTATAACAGCGACAAATACAGATATTGGCAAGACATATACAACGCTTAAACTGATGGATACTTTTACGCAGATGGGGTTGCGTGTTGGAGTGGTAAAGCTCATTGAAACAGGTGTGGTTGATGGTGTGTATCCAGATGGTGCTATCCTTCTGGCAAAACTGCATGAACTCAATCCTGAGTCTTTGGAGTTGCGTGTTGAGGATGTAGTACCCATCTCATACGAGCTTCCTGCTGCACCTTATGTAGCTTCAGGTGGTGCAATGCTTGATTTTGGAAAATTGAGTAATGCCATAGAGAAGATGGAAGAGTATTGTGATGTGTTATTGATAGAGGGTGCTGGTGGATTGATGGTGCCTGTTGATTACAGTTTTATGATGATAGACCTTATCAACTTTTTTAACGCACATACCCTTTTAGTTACCCATTGTTCTTTAGGATGTATCAATGATACACTCTTGAGTTATGAAGCGCTTGAAGATAGAAAAATACCTAATGTTGTAGCATTTAACTGTAGAAAAAAGGATGGAAATTTTCAAGTGGTGAGTGAGCCTTTTTTTGTGAAGAAAAAATTTCTTGTATATAAAGTTGATAATGATATTGAAACGATTGCTCAAGAACTTTTGGACTCTTTTAATGCTCCAACTGTAGTGAGTTTATAAAACTCAAATTTAACTTAGTGTACAATCCAAAGAAAAAAAAGGGTGTAGTATGGCTCATTTAATACAAACAGATGATTTTTCTAAAGCTGAGATAGAAGAACTCTTAGCAGATGCAAAACGTTTTAGTGACGGGCGGTTTGAGCACATTTTGCAAGATAAAATTGTCATTACACTCTTTTTTGAAAACTCTACACGTACAAAAAGTTCATTTGAGATAGCAGCAAAGCGTCTTGGGGCTGAAGTGGTTCACTTGGATGTTGCCAAAAGCTCTACAAAAAAAGGGGAAACTCTTGTTGATACTGCTATGAATCTTGATTCTATGGGTCCTGATGCCATCATTGTGCGACATCAAAATGCAGGTGTGCCAAAAATCCTCTCAAACCATACTAAGGCGAGTATATTAAATGCGGGAGATGGTGCACACGCTCACCCTTCTCAAGCGCTTCTTGATCTCTATACACTACAAGAACATTTTGGGAATGTAGAGGGTAAAAAAATAGCGATTGTGGGTGATATTAAAAACTCTCGTGTTGCAAACTCAAACATAGAACTTTTAAGCCGTTTTGGGATGGAGGTTATTTTGGTGGCACCTCCCCATTTTTTACCAAAAACACCACTGCGAACTACGCACCATTTAAAGGAGATTGTTGATGAAGTGGATGCTATTATGAGTCTTAGAACCCAAACAGAGAGACACTCATCACAGAGTTACGCTTCTTTAAAAGATTATGCGAGTGATTTTTGTATAACTGAAGATCTTATTGGTGACAGAGATATCATACTGCTCCACCCTGGTCCTGTTCATAGAAATATTGACATTACCGATGCTCTTTTGGCTGATAAACGGTGTAAGGTGCTTGAGCAGGTGAGTAATGGTGTAAACATTCGTATGGCTATTTTAAAAAAATTGATTGCAAAGCAGTAGATGAGTTTTGCAACAATTAATTCTCTTGCATCACAAAAGATTCCTTTTTTATTTATAAGCGATTTTAAAGGGAAGAAAGTGGAAGTTATTCCCCTTTCAGAGCTGCATGATGCAGATATAGAGTTTTGTATAGATGAAACCTATACATCTGTACAACATCCCTATTCTTTAGATATAGCACCTGTTTCTTTTTCAAGTTATAAAAAGAAATTTGACAAGGTGATAGAAAAAATAAAGTCAGGTGAAACCTATATATTAAATCTAACACAACCAACACCTATCAACACGCAACTCTCCCTACAAGAGATATACTCTCTTGCCAATGCACATTATAAGTTGCGTGTTCGAGATGAATTTGTATGTTTTTCTCCTGAAAAATTTATTCAAATTGAACAAAACACCATCCATACTTTTCCAATGAAAGGAACTATTGATGCGAGTGTTGTGAATGCAAAAGAGAAAATCTTGGCAAATACAAAAGAGATGGCAGAGCATGTGATGATTGTTGATCTCTTAAGAAACGATCTCTCAATGGTAGCTACTGATGTCAAGGTACAAAAGTTTCGTTATACACATCAAATCGAAGCAGGTGATAAAATATTATTACAAGTGAGTTCTCATATAAGTGGTTCTTTGGATAAACAATGGCATAATAGGTTAGGAGATATTTTACAAACCCTGCTTCCTGCTGGAAGTATCAGTGGTGCGCCAAAAAAAAGTACAGTAGATATCATTGAAGATGTAGAAGAGTTTGAACGTGGTTTTTTTACTGGTGTATTTGGTGTTTTTGATGGAGAGCGTGTTGATAGTGGAGTGATGATTCGATTTATTGAAAACACGCAAGATGGGTATATCTATAAAAGCGGTGGAGGCATTACGCTAGAGAGTGATGTTAATGCAGAATATCAAGAGTTACAAGATAAAATTTATTTACCATAGCATAGGCATATAATGAACATTGAAAATTTTTTTACAAGTGGTTGGAGATTTAGTGATGATGAAAGAGATTTAAGAAGTAAGTTTCAGATGATGAACATTGCTATAGTCCTGTCTTCTGTAGCAGTACTGTATGGAACAATTTTAAATTTTTATAAAGATGAACATACTTTAGCCTTTTTTGAATGGACACTTTTTCTTGTGAATGTAATCCTTTGGTGTTTGTTAAGAAAAAACAAATCTTTTTATGATTTTGTTTCTTTAATGGTGACAGCACAGTTTACATTTTTACTTGTCTTGCTTATTTATATGAGTTCTCCTGAAGATATGAAGCACAGTTGGTACTTTACCTATCCTATTATCATTTTGTATTTTAAAAATGAGCGTTATACTATCCCGTGGTTTATTTTGCTAATTGCTATGCTTTTAATAGCACCGTTTCAACCATTTTTAGAGACACAATATAGTTTTTTTCAGCTTTTTTATCTTAGTTTTGTTCTTATGATAGTAAGTATTATTGTATATTTTTACAAAGTAAAAATGGATGAAGCCAGAGAGTTGATAGCAACACAAGAAAAGCAACTTACTCGTAAAATCGAAGAGTTGACACAAAAGGACAAGATGTTGACACAACAATCAAAGCAGGCTGTAATGGGTGAGATGATTAGTATGATAGCTCATCAATGGCGACAACCTCTCTCTACTGTTACACTGAGTATTTCAAATATTCAACTCAAAAAACTTTTGGGTGAAGATATAGAGGAGAAGGAGATAGATACTGTTTTGGAAAATGTGAGTAATACCGTCGTTTATCTCTCTGATACTATTGATGATTTTCAAACATATTTTAAGCCTAATAAAACGGTGAACAAAATTAGTGTTGATGAACTAATATCAAAAGTGCTAAATTTTATACAACCACGATTGAAAAATAATGATATTGTTGTCGAAAAAGAGTTACCTAAATCTATTGAACTTCATACATATAAGAACGAATTGGTACAAGTGTTATTAAATATAATAAATAATGCTATAGATGAGATTGTATCAAAAGAGATAAAAAATGGTAAAATTTGTATAAAAGTTGAAAATCTCATTGAAAATATTAAAATCTCTGTGATAGATAATGCAGGAGGTATCCAAAGAGAGGATATAAACTCTATTTTTGAACCTTATGTAAGTACAAAAGGGAAGAATGGAACAGGACTTGGTCTTTATATGTCTCAGATGATTATGCAAAAACAGTTTAATGCTAAAATAGAGGTCTTTAATAATAAAGAGGGTGGTGCTACTTTTGAAATTATAATCGCGAAAAAACTAGCTTAGTTTTAGATTTTTTGGGTTATAATTAATACAAAAATATTAGGGACAGGTAAATGTATATAGAAGATTTGAAGTTTTCACTATGGGCTGATTTTATAGAAAGAGATTATTTAGATAATGAATTTAAAGAGCTTATAGATAAAAAAATAGTTAATGGAGCGACATCAAACCCTGCAATTTTTAAAAATGCCATTTTAAATTCTGATGCTTACTTGACACAACTTGCATCATTACAAGATCTCTCACCAAAAGAAAAATATGAAGCGGTTGCTATTTATGATATTCAAAAAGCAGCAGATATCCTTTTCCCTCTTTATGAAGCTGGAGATGATGGTTATGTAAGTATTGAAGTTGATCCATCTTTATGTGATGATGCAGATGCGACTATTGTAGAGGGGAAAAGACTTTTTACTCAGATACAAAGACCAAACGTAATGATAAAAGTCCCAGCAACAGAAGCTGGATATATTGCTATGGAGGCCTTGACGGCTGAGGGTATCCCTGTCAATGCAACCCTTATCTTTAAAAAAGAGCAGGCTCTTTTATGTGCAGAGGCATTTCAAAAAGGTGTAGCAAAACATGGGAAAAAAGTAGATACAGTTATTAGTATTTTTGTATCGAGAGTTGATAGAGCACTAGATAAATATTTAGCTGAAAATGGGATAGCAACAGCACTCACAGGTATCTATAATACTGCTGAAATCTATATGGCTATAGAGGAGATGCAGGTTCAAGGGTGTAGAGCACTTTTTGCAAGTACTGGTGTTAAAGATGATTCTTTGCCTGCGCATTATTATATAGAAAAACTTCTAGCATATAATACAGTAAACACTGCTCCTGTTGATACAATCAAGGCATTTGATGCAGATGGTATAAAGGAAAAAGCGCTTCCAATTCCACAAGAGACTATAGATAAACACAAAGAGGAGTTGTCTGCTATTGGTATCGATCTTGATGAGGTTTTAGATAAATTAATAGTAGATGGTTTAGAAGCTTTTAAAGAAGCGTTCCAAGAGATAATGGATGCATTATGAGTGCAGAAGTGGAAGTTGATAAACTTACCTTTGAACAGCTCAAAAAGGTAAGAGCATATCTAAAAAAGATGATTGAAGTTGGTGGTAGTGATTTGCATGTAAAAGCAAATGCAGTTATTCGTGCAAGGATTAATGGGAAAATCACACAGTTTTCTGGTGGTATCTTTTCTAGAGAGGATGCACTGACATTTGCAAAAGAACTTCTTAAAGGGCGTTTTGCCGAATTGGTAGAGAAGAAAGAACTTGATTTAGTATATCCTTTTGATGAACATAACCGTTTTCGTGTTAATATTTTCTTTCAAATGAATGGTGTCTCTGCTGTATTTCGTGCTATTCCTGTAAGGATTCCTTCTTTTGATGAACTGCATCTTCCTGAAGTTGTTCGTGATTTTACCCAAAGGGAGCGGGGACTTGTTCTTGTAACGGGAGTGACGGGAAGTGGTAAGTCAACAACCCTTGCAGCACTTATCAATGAGGTGAACTTAACTAAGAAAAAGCATATTATCACCATTGAAGATCCTATCGAGTTTGTGCATAAAGACAGAGGATGTATCATTAATCAGCGTGCAGTTGGACAAGATACTCACTCTTTTTCCAATGCTTTGCGTGCTGCACTTCGTGAAGATCCTGATATTATCCTCGTTGGTGAGATGAGGGACCGTGAAACCATCAACTTGGCACTGCATGCTGCAGATACTGGTCACCTGGTATTTTCAACACTCCATACTATTGATGCAAAAGAGACTATAAACCGTATTATTGCACAGTTCCCAACGGAGGAGCAAAACCGTATCCGTCTCTCTTTGGCTGGAGTGCTTCAAGGGGTTATCTCGCAACGTCTTATCCCTGCAAAAGATGGTTCACGTCGTGCTGCTTTGGAGATTTTGGTGCGTACACCACTTATTGAAAAACTTATTATGGAAAATAGAGATTATGAGATCAAAGATGCCATAGAAGCTGGAAAAGGGCATTACCACTCCCAAAGTTTTGATCAGGCAATTTTTGATCTTTATGATAATGATATTATCTCTTTGGATAAAGCGCTTGAAAATGCAACAAGTGCATCAGATCTCGAACTTAAAATCAATGGTCTTAATGCAAGTGGTGATATGAGTGGTGGATTTACTCAGTCACAACAAGAGGCACCTAAAGTTGAAATGGATGATAGTGATATTTTTGATTTAAAGTAAATCTTAATTAAAACTTGAGTATAATTGCGTCCATTTTTAAAATTGAAGGATTCATATGTTAGAAGGTATAGTTAGAGAGAGTACTGGCAAACAAGCTACAAAAGCTTTACGCCGCGATGGTTATCTAATTGCAAATATTTACGGAAAAGGGCTTGAAAATATCAATGCTGCATTCAAAGAGAATGAATATATCCGTACTGTGCGCAACAAAGATACATTAGCATTCCCAGTAAAAGTTGGGGATAAAGAGATGCAAGTTGTGGTTCAGTCATATGAGTCTCATCCAGTAACTGGAAAACTTTTACATGTTGATTTAATGGTAGCACAACCAGGTGTTGTAACACACTTTATGGTCCCTGTTGAAACTGTTGGTGAAGCAATTGGTCTTAAAAATAAAGGTCTTGTAAATATTGCTAAAAGACGTTTACGTGTAAAAGCAAAAATCGAAGATTTACCAAAAGCTATTGTTATTGATGTAACAGAGATGGATTTAGGTGATTCTAAACTTATCCGTGATATCGAAGCACCAGCTGGTGTAACTTTCACAGATGCTGATCGTGTATCAGTGCTGAGTATCATTAAAGCTAAATAATCATGCTTATAGTCGGACTGGGTAATCCTGGGACTGACTATGCACAAACACGCCATAATATTGGCTTTATGGTGATTGACGAGCTTATAGCTCGTCATAACGCCACGAAGCTCTCCTCTTCATCTTTTAAGGGTGAAGTTTATAAATTTCAAAACAGTTCTGTTTCTTTAGAAAATCATTTTTTATTAAAACCACTTACTTTTATGAACCTCTCTGGTGAAAGTGTTGTCAAAGTTAAAAATTTTTATAAAATTGAAGATGTTGTTGTAATACATGATGATTTAGATCTGCCCTTTGGAGCTTTGCGTTTTAAAAAAGGTGGTGGACACGGTGGACACAATGGTTTGAAGTCTCTTGATGCTGCTATTGGTAAAGAGTATATTCGTGTTCGTATGGGTATAGGCAAACCTGAACATAAAGGGGAAGTAGTGTCTTATGTTTTAGGAAAGTTCAACACGCAAGAGCAGAAGTGCCTTGAAAAATTTATAGCACACACCTGTGATGCAGTTGAGTTTTTACTTCAAAACTCTCTTGATGTCACAAGTGCTCAGTATGCTAAAAAGAGTTCGCTGTGTTAGCCTTTCGTTATGTAGCTTTGCATTATATTAAATATTTTTTTATTATCCTTTTTGCGCTTGTTTTGTTTTATGTCGGATTTGACTATATGGCTAAAGCGGAGTCACTGAACCTTTCTGCCAACTTGTTACTTATCTATCTGGTGTATAAGGCTTTTTTTGCCATTGATACTTTGCTTCCCATCTCTTTGGTCTTTGCGATGATATCAACAAAAATATTTCTTATCCGTTCCAATGCTTTGGTCTCTTTTTTCTCCCTTGGATATTCCCGAACAGATATTTTAAAACCTTTTGTTGTTGTGGCGACTTTTATTATTTTAATATTTATTGCATTGCATGGATGGCCAAAGTTTGCAAGAGCAGGAGAATTCTGTAAAAATATTCGTACAAATGCTCAATACCTTAATCCTACACGTGACCTTTTTTTTACATATAAAGGGCAATATATCTATTTTAACCAGCTTTTACCATTGCAGTCAAAAGCGTTGGATATACGTGTTTTTAAAGTCAAAAATGAAACACTTGAAGCTGTAACTGTTGCTAAATCAGCAGTCTACAGAGATGGTTTTTGGCATATAAAAAGTGCAGATGTTATTACAAAGCCAAAATTGCTTGATTTTAACTCATCAGGGATTGTGGTGACAAAAGAGAACGATTTGAAAATTCTTGAAGGTTTCCGTCCTAAAATTCTTGATCAGGTATATGAGGGTAAAGTTAATTTTACTATAGGTGATGCGATAGATGCCATAGCGATACTGGATGATCAAAATATTGATACAAGTGTGATTCGCGGAGCTTTATATAAAATTTTTGCTTATCCGTTTTTTGCTCCCCTTTTAATTATTATTATCTACTTTTTTGTCCCTATGAGTGTTCGTTTTTTAAATGTTTCCCTTTTTAGTTTTGGTGCTATCTTATCGACACTTCTTGTATGGGGCATTTTATTTATGCTTATTGAACTTACCAACCATAAAACACTAACAAGTGAAGTAGGTGTTTTAACTCCTATTTTTATTTTATTTCTTATTGCGATGAGACAATGGAGAAAGTACCGCTACGCTACAAACTAACTTAGCCATATATAAGCACATTTTAGATAAAATTAATCAAAAAAATATTTGGAATTTTTATGATTGATTTTAAAAAATTGGCACAAGAATATGGTACACCTTTGTATGTTTATGATTTTGATTATATGACGCAACAATATGAAGAGCTTAAAGAGGCTTTTCGTGGTCGTAAATCTATTATCGCTTATGCTGTAAAAGCAAACTCAAACTTAAGTGTTGTCAGACACTTCGCAAAAATGGGTAGTGGTGCGGATTGTGTAAGTATTGGTGAAGTGCGTCGTGCTTTTTTAGCTGGAATTCCTGCATATAAAATTATCTTCAGTGGTGTTGGTAAAAGTGATGATGAGATTCGTGAAGCGATAGAGCGTGATATTTTATATATCAATGTGGAGAGTGAAGCTGAGCTTGATCGTGTAGAGCTTATTGCCAAAGAGCTAGGAAAAGTTTCACGCATAAGTGTCAGAGTCAATCCAAATATAGACCCAAAAACACACCCTTACATCTCAACAGGATTACATGACAACAAATTTGGTGTTGATTTAGATAGTGCAAAACGTATGTATATAAGAGCAAATAACTCCAAACATTTAGATCCTGTGGGTATCCATTTTCATATTGGTTCTCAACTAACAGAGCTTGATCCTATCCGTGAGGCTTCTGAAATTGTTGCTGACTTGGTTCGTTCACTGCAGGCTGTTGATATTGAACTAAAGTTCTTTGATATTGGTGGTGGACTTGGTATCAAATATGATAATGAGATAACAATCAAGCCATACGATTATGCACAAGCTATTTTAGGAACATTAACAGCACTAGATATGACGATTCTTTGTGAACCAGGACGTTTTTTAACGGCAAATGCTGGTTATTTTATCACAAAAGTTTTATATGAAAAACAAAATGGTGTAAAAAGATTTGTTGTGGTTGATGGTGCGATGAATGACCTTTTACGTCCATCACTTTACAATGCTTACCACGAGATAGAAGCTATCACTGAGAGTGAAGGTGCATTAAGAGAGGCTGATATCGTTGGACCTGTATGTGAGAGTGGAGATTTCTTTGCAAAAGATTATAAACTCCCACCACTCAAACATAATGACCTTCTTGTTATAAAATCTGCTGGAGCCTATGGGTTTGGTATGGGAAGCAACTATAATACTCGCGGAAGAAGTGCTGAGGTTGCTGTTGAAGGTGGTGAAGCAAGACTGATACGCAAACGTGAAAGTTTTGATGATTTAATAGCATTGGAAAAAGAGTTTTTAGAAAACTAAAGGGATAGATGTGTATTTTATAGATGTGCAGGGAACTTTAATAAGTGATCATGACAAATCACCTATAGAGGGAAGTCGTGAGTTTATTGATAAACTCAACAAAGAGAATATCCCCTATATGGTTGTAACGAACAATACAAAAAAAAGTTCTCAGGATTTTTATAACTATTTACACTCTATAGGGTTTGATTTTCGTTTCGAGAACTATTTAGATCCTTTAATGCTTTTGAAATCACGCGTGACAAAAGAGAGTGTGGCTGCTTATGGTGCTAAGGAGTTTTTACAAACTTTGCAAAAAATGGGTTATGCTCTTGATTTTAAAAATCCAAAGACAGTATTGATTGCTATTAAAGAGGATTTTACTGCGGATGAATATGCACAGATGATAGAGTTTTTACTCTCAGGTGCAAAACTTGTAGGGATGCATGAGACCTCTATCTACGCAAAGAACAACAAACGCTACCCTGGTGTTGGTGCTATTTTAAAGATGCTCTCTTTTGCAACGAGTGTTACGTATGATGTTGTTGGCAAACCAAGTAACTCTTTTTATAATGAGGCACTTAGCCGCATTCAAAGACAAAATGCAGATGCAACTTTTGAAAAAATAACTATGATTAGTGATGATGTCAAAGGTGATTTGGGTGGAGCAAAAGAGCTTGGGATGAAAACTGTTTTTGTAACAAGTGGTAAATATAAAACAGCTGATGAGATAGTTCCTTTCTTAGAAGAGCATCTTCGACCAGATGAGGTGTACGCTTCTATGCAAGAGATACTTAAGACGCTGTAATAGGATAAAAAGATGAAAACATTAGATGAATGCAGAATAGCAATAGATGCAATAGATAATGAGGTACTAGAACTTTTAAACAATAGAATGGAAGTGGTCAAACGTGTCGGTGAGATCAAACATGATACAGGCGGTGCCATCTATAGACCTGAACGTGAAAAAGCTATTATTGAGCGTCTTACACAACTCTCCAAAGAGCATAACGGACTTTTAAACAAGAGTGCGATAGAAGCAATATTTTTAGAGATATTTGCAGTGGCTCGTAATCTTGAACTTCCTGAAAAGATAGCTTATCTTGGACCTGAAGGTACTTTTACCCATCAAGCAGCAGAGAGCCGTTTTGGTGCGATGAGTGAGTATATTTCCCTTAATTCTATTGAGTCTGTTTTTAAAGAACTTGAAGCAAAACGTGCAAAATTTGGTGTAGTTCCTATTGAAAATTCTCGTGATGGTGTTGTTGGTGAAACACTTGATCTGCTTTCAAAAAGTAATGTAAAAATTGTTGCAGAACTTTATATGCCTATTCATATCTCTTTTGCAACAAAAGCCAAATCGTTGAAAAATATTACAAAAATTTATTCAAAAGACAAAGGTTTTGGTGAGTGTCGAGAGTTTTTAAATGAGTATGATCTTAATAATATTGAACATATTCCAGTGGAGTCAACTGCAAAGGCTGCTATTTTGGCAAGTCAGGATGAAAATGCAGCTGCGATCTGTTCTCACATTGCAGCCAAACTTTATGGTGTGCCTGTTATGTTTGAAAATATTGAAGATGTACATGATAATGCTACCCGTTTTGTGATACTGAGTGATTTTAAAAATGCTATGAGTGGCGATGATAAAACAAGTATATTAGTGAAACTAAAAGATGCAAAAGAAGCAGGAAGCTTGGTTCATTTTTTAAGCGATTTTGATGAAGCGAAGATTAATCTCTCAAAAATCGAATCTCGACCATCCAAAGATAAGGATGATGGATTTGCTTATTGGTTCTACATAGATTTTTATGGTCATATAGATGAAGATAGAATCCAAAAAGTGATACAAAAA
>Ga0256837_1002000_pt1 | contig 13244 bp, 9 predicted proteins | sample 4562384metaG_FD_185976 | JGI IMG/M metagenome (GOLD analysis project Ga0256837, IMG submission 185976) | Hydrothermal vent microbial communities from Guaymas Basin, Mexico - 4561-384 | ecosystem: Environmental > Aquatic > Marine > Hydrothermal vents | place: Mexico: Guaymas Basin | collected... | reverse complement strand
ATGGAGCGGTAAAAAGCTTTTATAGGGTTAGGGAAGTCATGATCTCTAACCCTTTTTTTTTGCCCTCCTAAATTCTAATAAGGGAGATTTTATGAATAAGTTGTTTATCACATTACTACTTATGTGCGTTTTCGCACCTATGCTTCACTAGCATAGTCAAGGGATTTGTTTCCCTTGTCTCCCTATTTATTTTCCTCCTTTATCATCTTCTCATACAATCTAAAAAGATACTCTAGTCTCTCTTCGTCATTTTGAAATGGTTTATCTCTGTAGCATTTTTCTATGTAGATATCTAAGTTATGGTGAGCTTGTTTTAATCCCTCTGGCATTTTGTTTGGGTCGTAGAGTTCTGCCATGGTTTTTGGAAAGTTTTTATCTCTTTCATCTAAGATGAGATTTACTAACTCCTCTATCTTAGTTTTTTGTTTATTTGTTATTTTTGGGAATGGGAAGGTGTTATAAACTAGTGCTGATGAGTAGCGATAATCTGATTTCAATCTCCCTGCAACTGTTCGCATCCATGTCATGTGCATATTTGAGGTTATCACTCCGAAAATCCAGTATTCTGCATTATAAATTGCTTGTGATGCATTTGAAATTATAATATTATCACTTGCTTCATAAAAACCAATTGGAATATATTTTCGATTTTCTGATGAATGATTTGGAATTATTATTGATTTACTATTTTTATGAGATGAGAAATAAAATTGATTTGGATGTTTTACCATTTTTTGTGTACTTTTTTCACTACTCTTTTCTCTATGTTGTACGACATTTTGTAATCTTTGTTTAATTTCATCTATTTTATTAGCTTCATCAAAAAGTTTATCATCAATCCATAAGCACCATCTTATAATTTCTGATTCATTTAAAAAATCTCTTGCACCCACAAAACCTTTTATAAATTTTTCACTATTTGGATATTTATCTATTAACTCAATTTTTTCTTCTGTAGTTAAAAGTAAATTCCCTCCATCATTTGGCATATTTCCAAATACTATAGGTATTAAATCTGAGATAGGTTTTGATATACGATTAATATATGTTATTTTTCCTTGTGTTAAATAAGGATTTATACTCGATACTTTTACTTTTAACCCATTCTTAAAAATAGCCTTTGTAGATGTATCTCTATTTGCTACACCAATAATCACAACAGTAACACCTGCATTTGCTTTAGCATTGTTAGTCCACTTGAAAGATTGATGTGCAAAGTTTATCTCTAAGTCATCCCTTAAAACTCTCTTCCAAGTTAAAGCTACCTGCTCCCCTTGACTTACAGAATTTGTGCTTACAAATGCCATTTTAGAGTTAAAATTTCTTATATAGTTTGCACCTTTGTAAAACCAACAAGCGATATAGTCTAAGCTTTTATACTCTTTAGAAAACAGCTCTTTCATCTCTACTTTTTGCTCTTTATTCTGGTTTCTTGAGCCCAAATAAGGAGGATTCCCTAAAACATAAATCTCATCACCCTCCTCTTTAGGACAGATTTTATCCCACTCTAATCTTGTAGCGTTTCCTTGAACTATGTTTCCTCCATCTTGTAGTGGAAGTGTTGCTCTACACTCTCCAAATACTTTCTTAAACTCTACATTCATCTGATGCTCTGTAAGCCATAGAGAGAGTATAGCTACTTCATGAGCGAAATCATCTAACTCTATGCCATAAAATTGACTAAGTCTTATACGAGAAAGAGAGAACTGTTTTCTAGCCTTTATGATTTTCATCTCTAAGATTCTTAGCTCTTTATAAGCAATTATGAGAAAATTTCCACTCCCACATGCAGGGTCAAAGAGTTTAATTTTAGAAATTCTTGTGTAAAGTTTATCTAGTTTTTTTCTATCTGTTTTTGCCTTTTCAAACTCATCATATAGAGATTCTAAAAAAAGAGGGTTAATAACTTTCATAATGTTTGGTACAGAGGTGTAGTGCATACCATTGCCACCACGATGTTCATCGCTGATGACGGCTTGTATCATACTTCCAAATATGTCAGGATTTATCTGCGACCAGTTGAGTTCTCCTCCACACTCTAAAAGTAGTTTTCTTGACCTATATGTGAACTTTGGTACTTTTAGCTTGTCTTTAAATAAGCCACCATTTACATAAGGGAAGTTTTTAAGATGGTGAGAGATATCTCTATCTTTTGAGTTTAAAACCTCAAAAAGTTTGGCTATGTGAGTATCTACATCACTTCCATCTCTTTGAGTTGTGGAGTGTATGTAGGAGGTAAAAGAGTTCTCGCCCTCAAATATCTGTGTATCTTCAGCGTAGTAACAAAAAAGTAACCTTGTGAGAAAGACATTAAGAGCATGTATCTCCTCTTTCGTTTCAACAGTGTTAGTTTTTTTAATCTCATCAAAGAGTTTTGCCATCTTAAGAGAGGCTTTTACGTCTGCCTCTTTTTCAGAATAAAGAGTTGCTTTTTCCACCCCAGCCAAAGCCCAAAAAAAGTCAGAGTTTTTAGAGAGCTCTTCTAGTGGGATGTTGAGAGTTGTGAGGAGTTTGCTATCAAACGCCATAACTGTTTGAAAATCTGTAAGCATGACATATCGCATACTCTTTTTCTCTTTTATAAGTATGTCAAAAGTGGCGTTTAGATTTTCACTCTCTGTAGTTTTGAAAAAAAGTTTCTTGTTCTTTACTGTAAGTTCACCATTAATGGCAAGGGTGTTCACATCGCTGTTTTTTTTCAGCCGACTCACACTCGCCTTTGGCATCTCATAAGCCAAGAGAAAATCAAAGATAAACTCCTCTTTTGAGAGATTATCTGTTAAGTTTTGTAATTTTTGTTCTAATTGTAAGATGTTCATGAAATAACCTATACTATAATCGTATTAATTTATAAAAAATAAATATATATAACACGATTACGGTATTATTTACAATATATTTTAAAAATTACATATCTAATTACGATTATAGTATCTTTTATCTTATTTTCAATAGATTATTTTCTTATTATCGTACTTATATAATCTTATTTGAAAAAATAAGGACGATATTCGTATGTTATCAATAAAAGAAATGGCTGAAAAGTTTGATATTCCGAAAACAACACTTTATGGATGGAAGAATGAAAGACCAAAGATTTATGATTATTTAGTTAATTCCGATGAACAGTATGAAAAGAACAGAGAAATAAACATCTTCCTAGAGAGCTACATCAAAACAGCTCAAAATATTACTGCATTTGAGTACAAAGAGATTGCCTATATTTTTACTTTAGAACTAGAACTACAGAATTTAAAAAAGATAGAAAATCTTCATCTCACATATATAAACGCCAGTATGAAAAAAGAGAAAGAGAGTAGTGAATTTATACTCAACATCTATAAAAAACTAGAATCTTTGAACCTTATAGAGAAGTATATATTTGCTAACAGACTTAAGGTTTTAGTCGAGAAGATAAAGAGTAAAAAAGAGGAGAGAGAAGAGCTTTTGAGACACTACTTTAAGGAGTTTATTAAGAGTGAATAGTAAGATTTATATTCTTCATCTATTACTCATGCTTACTTAGCTTATTCCCACATCCATATAACGACGCATTAATGCTATCTGTTTTGGTTTATACTCTATACTTAAAATGTTTTTAGTTCCATTTCTATGAACTTCACCCTGAGGAGTTATAATGCCACTCATCTTACTGCACTCCTCATTTTGAGAGTCACTTGCCACTACATAGCACTGGTTCATCACGGCGAGAGCATTTGTAAGTGTTTTAAAGTTTTCACCTCTTGCGACTCCCCACCAAGCAGGAACAGCAATAACATCAGCACCCTCAGAGAGTTGCCATAACTCTTTGAAACGAAGCTCAAAACAGATAAAGATAGCTATCTTTACCCCAGCTACTTCTACTATCTCAAACTCCTTATCACTCCCCTCACTCATATACTTATGCTCATTTCCAAAACGAAAAAGTCGTGCTTTTGCTCTCTCATACACAACTACACCATTATAAAAAATCTTTGCAAAGTTATAAACCTCGCCATCTCTTTTTTCTAAAATAGTTAAGATAACTGTTTTTCCAAAGGAAGCTTTTGCTATCTCTTCTGTAGCTACTTTACTAAATGCCACAGCTTTATCAAAATTTTCATAATCATAGCCAGTTAAACAGACCTCAGGAGCAACAATTAAACTCTCTTTAGAAGTGTTGTTTATAAAAGTAAGTAGCATTTGGAGATTTTCTAAATAGTTTGGTGTAGTTTTAAAAAGAAGAGAGCAGAGTCTCTTCGTTTCATCTTTAAAAGTCATCATCAAAAGAGAGAGAACCTTTTGAGTAGTTTGTTACTGTTCCTTCAAAAAAGTTTGTTTTTTGGTCGTTAAACTTTGCAAAATCATCTACCCATTTAATAGGATTTTCTACATTGTAGAGTTTATCAAAGCCTACAGAAGTAAGTCTATCATCTGCTAGGTACTGGATATACTGTGCTACGATATCATCAGTAAGACCTAAAATCTGCCCTTGAGTGATGTATTGACCCCAGTTTGTTTCAAGCTCTACAGCCTCTCTATACATCTCATAAACTTCAGCTTTTAACTCTTCTGTAAAGAGGTCAGATCTCTCTTTTCTAAGAGTATTTATAAGGTTTTGAAAAAGAACAAGGTGTGTCACTTCATCACGCTGAATAAAACGAATCATCTGTGCAGATCCTAGCATTTTTCCAGAACGAGCCAGTGTATAAAGGTAAGTAAAACCACTGTAAAAGTAGATACCCTCTAAAATTTGATTTGCAAAACAAGCCTTTACAAAGTTACTATCTGATGGGTTTTTTGCTAGTTCTAAGTACCTCTTAGCGATAGCATCATTTTTACTTTTAAGCATCATATCACGACGCCATAGCTCATAAATCTCTTCGCCATTTGTTGAGATACTATCTACCATAACAGCATATGACTGAGAGTGAAGAGCCTCTTCAAAACTCTGACGCACTAAAATCAAGTTTATTTCAGGTGAAGTTACATAAGGATTTACATTATCTATTATATTATTTGTTTGAAGTGAATCCATAAAAATAAGCTGAGAGAGTGTCTTGTCATATGCTGTTTTTTCAGCATCTGTAAGGTTTTTGTAGTCATTTACATCACGAGTCATATCTACTTCTTTAGGAAACCATGTGTTGTTTAACATCATCTCCCATAAGTTATATGCCCATTGATATTTAATATTGTTGAGTTCAAAAATTCCTGTGGGATTTCCACCAAAAACCTTTCTATCGTTTACATTTTCAGTCGATTCAGGATTATATATTTTTTTTCTATTCATTTTGAACTCCAATATTTTTAAGTTTGTGATTATAGCCATCTGCTCATTAAATCAAAATTATTTAAGAGTATTAACTTTGTTCTGATAGACTACTTCCACCTATAAAGAGTAGGTAGGAGGGTCTTATGGGACTTTTAAAAAATAGAGAAACAACTTTTAAACCAGCGTTTGGTCTTGGAAACTGTCATATTCAAACTATCTACTCTTCACTCTTTAGAGAAGAGAAAAAGATTCACTTTGAGATAAAAAATTTTCTTCTTAATGATGGAGATTTTTTAGAGTGCTACTGGCATAAAAATTCTCAACATCAAGACAATGCCCCTCTCGTTATCCTTTTTCATGGTTTAGCAGGTTCTTTTAAATCACCCTATATACAGGGTGCGGTAGAAGAACTTAGTCAAAATGGTTTTGATTCAGTCATCATGCACTTTAGAGGATGCACAGGAAATGATAACAAACTTCCTCGCTCTTATCATAGTGGGGATAGTGGTGATGCCTTAGAGTTTATACGAACCCTAAAAAATGAGTTTCCAAATAGAAAACTTTATGCAGTTGGTTACTCACTAGGGGCAAATATGCTCTTAAAACTTTTAGGTGAACTCAAAGAGAACACTCTTATAGAAAAAGCAGTAGCTATCTCACCTCCTATGCAACTAGATGCCTGTTCTGATAGAATGAACAAAGGGTTTTCAAGATACTACCAGTATAGATTAATTGGTGATTTAAATAGTGCTTTAGAGAGAAAATATGAGAAACACGATATGCAAAAACTCTTAGGACTTAAACGAGAAGATATTCATAAACTTAAAACCTTTATAGAGTTTGATGGGGCATACACTGCACCTATTCATGGTTTTAAATCTGCTCAGGACTACTACAAAAAATCTAGCTCAAAACAGTACTTAAAGTTTATAAAAACACCTACTCTTATCATTCACTCTAAGGACGATCCTTTTATGAGTCAAGATGTTATACCAACAAAAGAGGAGCTATCTGACTCTGTAGAGCTAGAACTTACAGAAAAAGGTGGCCATGTTGGTTTTATCTCTGGCACTATTTTTAAACCTCAGTACTGGTTAGAAAAAAGAGTAGTTAGTTACTTACTTTCCTAATTTATAAGATACCTTTTCTTTATTATAAATTCACATCTTAATTTTTATAAAATAATGATATAATTATTCTAAATATAAGGAGTACTTATGGGATTTTTTTCGAGTAAAAAACCTCTTCAAAATTTTGATTTTGTAGAACAAGAGATTAAAAATATATTAAGTGATGCTTCTATCATTGTCTTTGATAATGAAAGAAACATCTTAACAAATGGAACTGTAGAAGAGAAGATAAAAACTCTTTTTAGTATCAAAGATAGAGAAATTTTTTACTGGGAAGAGTTTAAAAGAACTTATCCTGTTGGAATGTTTGCAGTTGCTCCTGATAGAAAAGTTTTAGAGTGGAATAATACTTTTGCTACTTTAATTAACTGGAGAGATCAAGAGCTCAGAGAAGTTAGTGGTGCAGGTAAAGTTTTATGGCCAAGTAATCCTAGTGAGTGTCAAGTCTGTAAAATTGTAAAAGAGTTTGATATGACGAAACGCCAAGCAGGATATGGATATGCAAATATTGAAGATAAAAGTGGTTTAATAATCCCTGTTTTTGTTTATGTAATCCCTGTTTTTATAGATAATCAACTCGATAGAACCTTTGTAATTGTTAGAGATAGAAGAGAAGAAATATCTCAGCGAAAAGAGTTTTTAGATAAAGAGATAGCACCGATTATTCAAAGATTAGAAAGATTAAGAGAAAAAGATATTTCAGATTTAATGTCACTTTATGATGAATCAGAGTTAAAATCTATTGAAACTCCGATTAACTCTATAATCATAACACTTCAAGAGATTGTTTCAACTATTCAAATATCTGCTGGAAATATTGATGAAGAGTCAAAGGCTACAAAGGCAGTGGTTGAAGCATCTGTTGATTGGGCTGGTGGAGAGTTTCAAAGAGCTCAAGCTGAACTTGTAGAAAAAGCACAATCATTAGAGAGTTCTACTCAAGAGATTGAGGGAATGGTTGGACTTATAAAAGATATAGCAGATCAAACAAACCTTCTCGCTCTTAATGCAGCCATAGAAGCAGCTCGTGCAGGGGAACATGGTCGTGGTTTTGCTGTTGTAGCAGATGAAGTAAGAAAACTTGCAGAGAGAAGTCAACATGCAACTTCTGAAATCACTTCAACAATCTCTATCATTAAAGAAGCAACAAATGCTATGGTAGAAGATATAAATCAAGCAAATAAAGATGGTGAAAAACTAGTAAATGATTTATCAATGATAAATAACAATGTTGAAGCTATAGAGAATCATATCTCTTCATTAAAATCAGGGGTAGAAGGATTTAAACTTTAGAGTTTAAATAAGAAAGAAAAATTTCACAGAGTAAAAACTCTGTAAAATACTAAATAGAGAAAGTTCTCTATTTACCTTTACGAGAGTGGCGTTTACGCTCAGCTTCTGTAAGGAATTTTTTACGGATACGAATAGATTTAGGAGTAATTTCAAGTAACTCATCATCTTCGATCCACTCTAAAGCACGCTCTAGTGACATATCACGAGGTGGAATAAGTTTAATAGCTTCATCAGCACCTGATGAACGAACATTTGACTGAGCTTTTCCTTTAATAGGATTAACTACTAGGTCATTGTCACGTGAGTGCTCACCAACAATCATACCCTCATATACTTCAGTCTGAACGCCAACATAAAGAACACCACGATTTTGAATACCAAAAAGTGAGAATGCTAAAGTTGAACCAGCAACCATAGATACAAGTGCACCATAAGAACGAGAATCAACAGAACCAGAATAAGGACGGAACTCTATGAAAGAGTGATTCATAATTCCCTCACCTTTTGTATCTGTTAAGAACTGACCACGGAAACCAATTAATGCACGAGCAGGAATCTCAAACTCAATACGTTGGAAACCTGAACCCATTGGAAGCATTGATTTCATTTCGGCTTTTCTTTTACCAAGACGCTCAATAACACCACCAGAAAGATCTTCAGGAACATCAATAACTAAATGCTCAAATGGTTCACACTTAACACCTTCGATCTCTTTAACGATAACTTCTGGACGAGAGATAGAGAACTCAAAATCTTCACGACGCATATTTTCAGCAAGAACAGTAATCTGAAGCTCACCACGACCTGAAACTTTAAATTTCCCTTCGCCTACGATTTCAAGTTTCATTGCAACATTTGTGTTCATTTCAAACTCTAAACGCTCACGAAGTTTATTTGATGTTACGTGTTTCCCCTCTTTACCAGCTAAAGGAGAATCATTTACAGCAAATACAACTGTAAGTGTAGGCTCTTCAACGTGCATAGGATCAAGTGCAACTGGATTTTGAGCATCACAAACAGTATCACCAACATCAACAGTCTCCATACCAGCAAATGCTACGATATCACCAGCTTCAGCTTGGTCAATCTCCATACGATTAAGACCGTGGAAACCGATAAGTTTAGAGATCTTACCTTTAACCATTGCACCATCAGCTTTAGCAAGCATAATGTTATCACCTTTATTTACAGTACCGTTAAAGATACGGCTAATACCGATTTTACCAACATAGTTATCATAATCAAGTGTAAATACTTGTGCTTGAAGAGGGTTTTCATCAGAACCTTCTGGCTCAGGAATTTGATTGATGATTGCTTCAAAAATACACTCGAAATCTCCATCAGGATCATCCATATCTAATTTAGCGATACCATCACGAGCAGCAGCATAGATAATAGGGAAATCTTGTTGTTCATCAGTTGCATCCATATCAGCAAATAGGTCGAACATCTCATCAGCAACACGATCTACATCAGCAGAAGGTTTGTCAATTTTATTGATTACAACGATTGGCATTTTACCAAGTGCAAGCATTTTTTTACAAACAAATTTAGTTTGAGGCATAACACCCTCATAAGCATCAACAAGAACTAAAACACCATCAACCATCTTAAGAACACGTTCAACTTCACCACCGAAATCGGCGTGTCCCGGAGTGTCAATAATGTTAATTTTGTAATCTTTATAACGAATAGCTGTATTTTTAGAAAGAATCGTAATACCACGCTCTTTTTCTAAATCATTACTATCCATAGCTCTCTCATCATGTTGTTCGTGAGAAGCGAATGTACCAGACTGTTCTAGTAAACCATCAACTAGTGTAGTTTTACCGTGGTCAACATGAGCGATAACGGCAATATTTCTAATTTTTTGCATTAGGTGTTTCCTTGGGGAAAATTTTTCGCGATTATACCCAAATAAACATTATATTATTCTATTATATGCTAAGATTAAAGGTATATAAAAATTTAACATAAGAAGAAAGGATACAAAATCAAACATAAAAATATTGATTATCCAAATAAGTTAAATTTTATCTTTGATAAACTTAATAAAAATAATATAAAAATAGTACTAGTCGGTGGTTATATTAGAGACTCTCTTCTATCCATTGCATCAAAAGATATAGATATTGAACTTTTTAACATAAAATCTTTTACCCTACTAGAAAAAATTCTTAAAGAGTTTGGTGATGTTAATAGTGTTGGTAAAAGTTTTGGTGTTTGCAAACTAAAATACCAAGAGTTAGAACTAGATTTCTCTCTTCCACGAACTGACTCTAAACATGCAAAAGGACACAAGGGTTTTGAAATTAATGTAGACCCTACTCTTGATTTTAAAACAGCTGCATCAAGAAGAGACTTTACTATAAATGCAATGGGATATGATGTAAAAAAGAAAAAACTACTCGACCCCTTTAATGGTTTAAGTGATCTAAATAGTTCCCTTATAAAAGCTGTAGATTTACAAAAATTCATTGAAGATCCACTTCGTGTTTTAAGAGCGATTGGATTTGCTTCTAGGTTTGGTTTCAAACTAGATAAAGCTCTATTTTTAAAGTGTAAAGAGATGATACAAGAGAATGTTTTAAAAGAGCTTCCAAAAGAGAGAATTTTTACAGAACTTCAAAAACTCCTACTTAAATCTTCTCAACCATCCTTAGGATTAGAACTTGCCAAAAAACTAGAGATTAAAAATTATTTTGGAGAGTATCAGACTCTTTCTCAGATTGATTATTTTGCTATAGATAAAACATCTAATGATAAAACCGATATTTTAATATTTTTAACTCTTCTGTATGATAAAAAATGCTTTCATCACATTTACAATATTACTAATGAAGTAAAACTTATAAAAAATATCAAACTATTTTTAGAACTAAAAGATACTTTCTCATTAGACTCTTTTAATGATTATCAGCTCTATATTTTAGCTACTAAAGTTAATATAGAACTATTTTCTTTCTATCTAAATGCCACTTATCTTGGAGAACAAAAAGATAGTATTCAAAAAATGAGAAAAAGAGCAGAAGAGTTAAACATATTAAGAGATCAAGTTCCTCCCATAATTCAAGGTAGAGATCTTATATCACTAGGTTTTAAACCATCTAAAGAGTTTAAAAATATTTTGGATGAGACTTATACAATGCAGATAAAAGGCTTTCTTAACACAAAAAAAGAGGCTGAAATATATCTAAAAAATTATTTAAGTGATAGGAGTTAATTCAGAAAGCTCTTTTCCTTGGAGATAATCTATATGAAGTTTTTTTGTTAAAGAGAGTGTATCTTTATTGTCTATATTTTTTATCCATGTTTTGATACCCCTCTCTTCAGCCATAATTCTAAAACCTTTTACGATAGAGAAGTTTGCCTCTAAACGCTCAAAGTTTGAGTAGTAAGTTCCAAAACGAATAACATCTATATCTAACTCTCTAAGATATAAAAAACTACTATGAATTGAACCAACTCTATCTATGGCTATTAAAACGCCAGTGTGTTTGAGAGAGTTTAAAATAGAGTTATATCTACTTGTATGTGAAAAGTACTCTAACTCACTTAAAACAAACATTACTCTTATAGATGTCTCTTTTAAAAGCTCTTTAGATCTATGTAAAAACTTCTCATTTCTAAGTGAACTTGGGGAGATATTAAGAGCATATATCTCTTTTCTTTCTTTAGTTTTTAGTATTAACTCCTCTAAAACCATCAAATCATACTCAACACTTAAACCTAATCTATTAAGAATTTTCATATAACTTTTCGTATAAAGTACTTTGTTATTTTCATCCCTTAACTTTATAAAACACTCTTTAAACGCCACACTATCTTCACTATAAACATCCTGTGTCATAATATTAAGTCTTCTATTATTTATAGCATTTATCACGGAGGCTTCTAGTTCACTTGGACTGAGCACTTCATCTTTTAAAATGGTTCTAGAACCTTTTCTCTGCTCTTGAATTTCAAATAGATTTTCTACTATGTAATCAAGCTCTTTAGAGTAGTTAGTATCACTTATTGCAGCAGATATTTTCACCTCAATATCATCTATAGAAAACTCATTTGATTTTAAACACATTAGCTCTAAAAGAGTAGTAAACTCTTTAGCACTCCCACGAAGACCTACTATAAAATCTCCCCCTTTCACATGACCTAAAGGAAAATCTTCTAATTTTTTCTCTTGAAGATAAGAGCCTATCCACTCTCCTACAGCTCTTAAAACTTTATCTCCATTTTTAATACCATAGAGTCTATTGATATCATTTAAGTTATCAATACTAATAAGTATAAGAGTATAATCACCCTCTTTTTTTAACTCCCCCTCGAGATAGTTAAAAAGATATTCACGCGTAAAAGTTTTACTTACATCATCTGCAATCTTGACATTAAAACCATTATAGATAAGATATAAAATAAAGTAGATTCCAAAAACGAGTAAAATAAGAGACTCTATATAAAAAGATGTATTGAGTGTTGTGTAGTTATCGATGAGTGTGTGTGAAACAAGAGCAATAATAAGAGCAAAGATTGGAAGTCCCATTCTAAGTGCTAACTTAAAACGATACTCTCTCTCTTTAGTTTGTGGAAGTAACATTTATGGAGATGTTAAACGTCTAGGTGTTTAACGTCTTTTGCATGTGTCTCTATGTAGTTACGACGAGGTTCAACTTCATCACCCATAAAGAGTGTAAAGGCATCCGATGCAACCTCAGCATCATCAATAGTCACCTGAAGTAAAACACGATTTTCAGGAGTCATAGTTGTCTCCCAAAGTTGGTCAGGATTCATCTCACCAAGACCTTTGTAACGCTGAATATAAGAACCCTTCTTCGCAAAATCTTTGATGTTTTCTAACTCAGTTAAGATATCATTTTCAAACTCTATCTCCCACTCACCAATCTTCTTGAAAACAAAGTTTGCTTCTGTAAAGTGTGGTGCAGTAAAGAGATCATCATTGATACGAAGCTCTTCCATACCACCCTTAGTCTGAACAAAAAGGTGAATCTCATTTGACTCTTCATCAATAGTTTTTGTTAAGATATTGTTCTCAATACTCACTAAAAACTCTTCTACTTTTACATATAACTCTTTAGCACCTAAAGAGATTAGATCAGGATTTTCAATAAAGTGACGGATTAAATCTACAAGAGCATAACGACGCTCTAATGCAGCTAAACTACCAGCATAATGGTCAACCATTTTAAAGTAAGATACAAGGTCGTTGTGACCTAGTGTTTGGTTCTCTAAAGACTCAATACCGTTTGAAATCAAGAAGTCATTCATCTCACGGTCATCTTTAAAGTAAATCTCTTTTTTACCTTTTTTATAACGGTAAAGTGGTGGTTGTGCAAGGTAGAGATACCCTTTCTCAACTACATCACGGAAATGACGGAAGAAGAAAGTTAAAAGTAGCGTTTGGATATGGCTACCATCAACATCGGCATCGGTCATAATGATGATTTTATGATAACGAAGTTTCTCTTCCTTATACTCTTCACCAATCCCACAACCCATAGCTGTAATCATATTTGTAATCTCATCAGATTTAAGGATTTTTTCTAAACGCG
>Ga0256837_1001999_pt1 | contig 13246 bp, 13 predicted proteins | sample 4562384metaG_FD_185976 | JGI IMG/M metagenome (GOLD analysis project Ga0256837, IMG submission 185976) | Hydrothermal vent microbial communities from Guaymas Basin, Mexico - 4561-384 | ecosystem: Environmental > Aquatic > Marine > Hydrothermal vents | place: Mexico: Guaymas Basin | collected... | reverse complement strand
CTACACCTGGAAATTGATAAAGAGCATTTCTCTTTAAAACTTTTGGGCTTAAAGGTTTGTCAGTTCCTGCAAAATCGACAGCACGTTTTTCGGCATCTTTGATTCCTTTTGAAGAACCTTTTTTGATGTAGTCAACTTTGATACCAGTCTCTTTATTATAAGCTTTCAACCATTTTTGATAAACACTATAAGGAAAAGAAGCACCACTTCCTTTGATAATATCGTTTGCACTTAAAGATGTAAGTAAAACTGTACTTGCTAATGCGATTTTTATAACTTTAGTCATTTTGTAAGCCTTTTTATGTTTTGTTGGTAGAAGTATAAAACAGTTGGGTTACGCTTTAGTTACAAGAGCATCTCTGGTGGTTTAAAAGAACCACTGAGAAGTAATACGAAAGATATTTACATCTTTATCTCCAACATTTTTATCAAAAGAGTCTTTTTGAAAGTATGCACCAACTTTAGTGCTGTTACCTCTTAAGTAGCAGTTGACTCCCGCTAACATAGAAGTAGCACTATATCCCTCTTCATCTTCAAATCTATCCCAAGACTCATAACGAACAAATGGAGCTATATAGTTAAAGTCTGTAAAAACATACTCACTCGTTACATAGTACCCTGAAGCTGTTCCAACATTTAAGCTGTTTGGTGCTGTAATATCTTGAACTACATCATTAAACTTAAAGTACTCCCCTTGAATCATAAAACCGTGGTAGTGGGCTGATAGTTCTACATTTATAAGTGACCTTTGGAGATTAAGTGTTGCATTATTATCTGTTGTTCCTTTCATCGTAGGTATAGCCCAGTATGCAGCACCGATAGTGAAGTGTTTTCCTTGACCCATGTATGTCTCTGTTACTGTTTTCTCTTCCCATCCATCAAAAGGAGAGAGTTTTACTTTTCCACCGATAAAGAAACTCTCTTCGCTTATATCTACATTTGTCCCACTAGTTCCACCTGCATCTTTTACCTTGTCAGGATTTGCAGCTGAACCTACAGCTACTTGATAGTGAATCTTTTTTTCCCAATCACCATAGACTTGAACATTTGCCGCACGACGATTAAATGAGATGTATTGTGCAGCTGCATCAGCTATATATGGTCTATCATAGGCGATAACACGAGCTGATTTTACAGTCTCAGTACGTGAGACATCAATTTTGGCACGGTAGAGTTTTATGTTTAAAAGAGAAGAATTAAATGGTTTCTTTATCTTTACATAAGCATCTCCAAGAGTAAATTGACCCTCTTCATTATCTATACCGTAGTTTGATTTATCATTTCTCATATCCATTGTGAAAGAGCTATGTTTTCCAAATCCTGCGGCTATTTCTAAACGCACTCGTCTAAGATAAGCATCTTGCAGAGTTGTATCTGTTTTTGATGCTTCATTATAGTTTGTCTCTTTACTCTCCATCGTTCCTTGAATACGGACACCAGCTTTAAACCACATGTCAGGTGCATCATCTGGGATAAACTTTATACCTATATGTGTCTCTTTTCCAAGAAGAAATTCAGGTGAGTTCTGATTTATGATAGTAATCTGTTCTTTACTTTTCTTTTGTGTATCTAATGTAAGAGCATTTAAATGCACAACTGTTAATGCTGGTACTACCAATGTAGTGAAGAGTATTTTTTTCATAGTTATAGCCTTGATATTTTTAATTTATAGTTTAGTAATGGATGAGGTATATCTATGAAGAGATAGGGGGACGAAGAAGTGTATGTTGGTATGCAAACTGTTTTGTAGCATAAATATGAAATGCTGTAAATACTTTTGAACTGTATGCAAACTGATAAAATGTAGATATATTAAGTAATTTATCATTTATCTCATTTTTAAGTGAGTTTTCATCTATACTCTGTTCTATTTGAGTATTGGAGTTCTCTTCCATAGTAATAGATGATATATTAAAGAGAGAGATTGTAAAAAGTGTTATAAATAGTAACTGAAATAATTTTGACACTTGATACTCTCCTTGGATAATGTTAATAGAAGATTATACCAAAACGATTGCAGTTTGGTTACAAAAATATTTTTAGTGTAACCGACTTGTAATCACAGCATAATATAATTCGGTAATTCAAAACTAATAAGGAAAATTAAGAATGAAAAAAATTGTATTATCAGCATTAGCTGCAATGACATTAGGAACAGTTGCTGCAAATGCACTAGATTTATACCAAGATGCAAATGGTCAAGTTTTTACTTCTGCTGCTGAGGGTCGTACACTTGTTAAAGATAAATCTGTAGATGTTTTTGCTCATGCAGATAAATTAAAATTTAGTGGTTTAACTTACATCGGTGCTACACTTGATGAGTATGATGCTGCTTCAGAAGCAACTACTGCTCAGATGGAAATCCGTCGTGCATATTTTCAACTTAAAGCATACTTTATGGAAGATCCTAAATCATACTATCGTGTAACCTACGATATGTCTAAAGATGTAACAGGTGATGAAAAACTTCGTGCAAAATATGCTTATATCTTTTTAAACAATATTTTACCTGCTACTGGTGTTGAGATAGGTCTTGCACACCGTCCATGGCACGATTATGAAGAGCATAATGCTTGGTACTATAGAAATATTTCTAAAATTCTTATAGAAGATAAAAAATCTGGTCCAGATCTTTCAAACTCAGCTGACTTTGGTGTAATGACTAAAACAAGAACAAAATATTTTGATGCGGATATAGGTCTTTTTAATGGTGAAGGGTATCATGCAGCACAAAATCCACAAGCACCATCTTCTATAAGTTTTGAGTGGAGAACAACAGCTCACTTACTTGGTGTAAGTGGTAAAGATAAACAGACTACAAAAACTTATTGGGATGCTTCATTTTTTGGTCAGTACAATATGAAACATAAAGATGTAACAGTAGGTACGGTACAAGAAGAGCAAGATTTAATTTTTGGTGGTCTTCATACTGTTTATAATCAACCATCATTCCTAGTAGCTGCACAATATGTTTATTCTGAGAATACTTCAGATATTACAAATAATGTTTCAGCACAAGCAGGTTCCGGTTATAGTGTAAATGCAGAGTATCGTTTAGGTGCAGAAAAAGAGTATAGAGTATTAGCTCGTTACGATTCTTGGACTCCAGAGATGGAAGTTTCAGCTGATGAAAAAACAGACTCTAGTTATATCTTAGGTACTGCATGGGAACAAAATAAAAACCTCCAATGGGTAGCGAATGTTATCGTTACTGATAATGAAGCGGGTAGTTCTAAGTATGATAACAATGGTGTAGCATATATGCTAACAGCAGAGGTAAGATTCTAAATCTTCGTCTTTCAGACTCAAATATAAATTTTAAATTTCATTTCTCCTTATAATAAAGGCACTCCTTCTTCTTGTGCCTTTATATCTTCTTCATTTATTAAATTTTAGTTCATCTGATGTATAATTCAAAATAAAAAGTAGGAGTTCTTATGCCACGAGTATTAGTTCCATTAGCCAAAGGTTTTGAAGAGATAGAGGCTGTTAGTATTATTGATGTGCTTCGTCGTGCAGAGATAGAGGTTTTAGTTGCTTCTTTAGATGGAAAAAGTTTAGTACAAGGTGCACATGGTATCTCTTTAGAGACAGATTTACATGTGAGTAGTGTGAAGAGTGAAAGTTTAGATATGATAGTCTTACCTGGTGGATGGGAAGGAACTCATAACTTAGCTGATGATAAAAATATTGAGCGTTTACTTAAAGAGATGGATAGTGCTGGAAAAAATATAGCAGCTATTTGTGCTGCACCTTTTGCACTTAATCGAGCTGGTGTTTTAAAACAAAACTACACTTGTTATCCATCTATTGAAGAGCAGATAAGAGAAGAAGGATATCAAGGAGATAAGATGATGGTTGTCGAAGATGAAAATATTCTTACATCGAGAGGGCCAGCTACTGCTATATGTTTCGCACTGGCAATAGTGAAAAAACTTCAAGGTGAAGAGAGTTATAAAGCTGTTAAAAGTGAATTACTTGCATCTTATTGTATAGATTAATAATGACAAAGTTTACTTTTTTTGTTTTTAATCAATGAAAATTTAGAATACACTGGTTATAATTATTATAATTTTCCATGTAAAGGTAGAGGTATGTCAGTAACAACACCGTATCCAGATAATTTTAGTGAGTTAAAAGCAGAAGTTCGTGCAGCTGGACTTTTAGATCGTGTTCCTGTTCGTGGAACTATTGAAATGATAGCTATTATGCTTAGTATGGCTCTTATATATTATGTCGTTATAAACTGGAGTACTCTCCCTACTGAGTCACTTTGGAGTGCAGTAGGGCTCGGTTTTTTTATGACTATAGTATGGACTCGTGCAGTTTTTGTTTCACATGATATACTACATCTTCAATACTTTAAAAATAAGTCACTCTCATTTAAACTCTCTTATCCATTTTCAGCGTTTATTCTTTCAAATAGCTCTTCATGGTGGGATTTTAAACATAATGTAAATCACCATACATGGTGTAATGTTCCTGAAAAAGATGAAGATATTTTAGCGATGGATGGTGCGTTTGCTCCTAACTATAAGGGAGATAAAGCATGGTTGCGTGCTAGTAAATATCTTGTTTTTTGGGGTGCTATGTTTTTTATGTATCCAGCATTTATTATTCAGTCATATAACTTCGCTATTAAACGTAAAAAATGGGGAGAACTTGGTTTAATGCTTATGCATTGGCCTTTAGTGTGGGGACCGATATTTTACTTTTTACCACTAGAGAGTGCTATTGTAGTATATGTGACTCTGAACTTAACACTCTCTCCTTGGTTGGCGTTTGGATTTATTACAAACCACTTAGGGTGTGAAGTTTTTGAAAAAGAGGTTGGTGAAAACTTATCATGGATGGAGTTACAGATGAGAACATCTCGTTCACTTAAGGGTGGAGCATTTATTCACTGGTTTTATGGTGGACTTAACACTCAGATTGAACATCATTTATTTCCAAAAGCACCACGTTTTAATCTTTTAAAAGTACAACATATGACAAAAGAGTTTGCAAAAAAACATCACATGGCTTATTTTGAAACAACACCTTTTCATGCATATGTTCAGATAAATGATGTACTTAAAGAGTATTAAACTCTATGAAAAGAGTTAATCATGCAGATTAAAGATAATCTGTATGATCTACTTTTTGTAGAAGATGAAAAACCTATCCGTGATAACTATGTTACTTATTTAAAAAGATATTTCAAAAATGTCTATGAAGCAGAAGATGGGGAACATGCTTATACAGTATATAAAGAAAAAAAACCTCAGTTAATGATTGTTGATATTAACATTCCTAAAATGAATGGACTTGAATTAGTAAAAAAGATTCGTGAAAATGATAGAACAACAAAAATTATAATCTTAACAGCTCATACAGATGTTGATTATCTTCTTAGTGCCACAGAGTTAATGTTAACAAAGTATCTCGTAAAACCTATTACAAGAACTGCTCTTAAAGAAGTCCTACATACAGCATTAGATGAGTTAGTTAATTTCAATATTCACTCAACTACAATTATGCATTTAAAAGAAAACTATACATATTCATTAGAATCTGGAGAACTTTTAAATGATGGAAAACTTACTGAACTTACAAATTTAGAAGCAAAGATGCTAAAAATGTTTTTTTTAAACTTAAATATAATACTCTCGTATGATAAAATTATTTATGAGTTATGGGATTATTATGATGATAATAAAGTGAATTCCATCAAAACTATTATAAAACAGTTAAGACAGAAATTACCAAAGAACAGTATTAAAAATGTTTTTGGTGTAGGATATAAAGTAAGTATATAAAGCTTGTTAAGCTTTATATCTATACTCCTTCTACTTTAAGAAGTTGTGTCTCTCCGACCATTAAATCAACAGTCATAAGAGCTCTTTTAAATACACTCTCTTGTCTATACTCGATGTTATGTTTTCTACATATATCTTTCACTAGTGGTTGCATTGTTTGATAGTAACTAAGTGGCATATTTGGGAAAAGGTGATGCTCTACTTGGTAGTTTAAGAAACCATGTAAGAAGTCAATCCAATCTGAACCTGTATTGTAGTTTACACTTCCCATAATCTGTCTTAGATAGAACTCACCTTGAGACTTATGTGGTTGAGAAAACTGATAGATATCTCCAGCTGAGTGGTTTGGTACAATCACTAAAAATGAGTGAAGATTCGCATATGCTTCAGAAAGAATTAAAATAATAGCAGCAGTAAAGACAGCATCTAAACCTAATGGTAAGAAAAGTAAAGGAAGACCAACAAATCTTACTAAACCATAAGGTAAGTAGTACTCTTTCCATAACTTAGCACCATTTTCTGTAAATGGAGACATCTCATAGTCAATAATCTCAGGCTCTTTTTTCTTTCTTCTCTCTTTGTTCGTTAAAATTCTTAATGTATTTGGTGCATAGTAAGTAAATTTCCATGTAGCAGCGAAGATATAAATAAAAACTCTTCTTAACCACATAGGTGTATTTGACTGGATTAGCCACTGCATATTTCTTTCAACATTATCTGGATCATCATCTTCACCTAGGTGATAATGGTGCATAATATTGTGTTCATACTCCCAAGCTTCAGGTTTAATCCAATCTAACCAGTCAAGGTATCTACGTCTACCTCTAGCATAACCTGATTTTTTAAACTCTAATGGAATATTAGGTATCTTGTCATATCCACCATGCATAATTGGGTGTGCGACATTTGCCCAGTGACCAACATTCCCTATACCTATAAGTACAGCAGAAATGATGGATAAGCCCCAAAAACTTAAACCATGTAAACCTATGGAAAGTTCTAATGAAGCTATAACAAAGATCATAAAAAATCCAGATATTGAAAATGCTCTTGACCAGTTTTGCATTTTTCTTACATGTAAGTAATCCTTATAAACTGGTTTACCAATAGTCTTTTTGATATCTTCAATATCTTTTTGAAGTTGCTCTTTATCTATCTCATCATATTTTGCATAAACATGATCCTCTGGTAATTTTTCAAAATCTTTTGAGTAAATAGGCTTTTCTGATCTGTTTTTCTCTTTTCTTAGCTTCTCCTGTTCTGCCCAAATTCGTTCTTGTTCAGCTATTTCTTCAGCTTCTTCATCAGAGATAATTGCCTCTCGGGCATCTCTAATGGCATTAATTTCATCTAGTGATTGTTCTGTTTCTTGTTCTGCTTTTGACAAAATGTATCCCTTGTACTTATATTTATTATTATCATTATATGTAAAAATACTTAAACTCACTTTTAAGAGTTGATTTTTTAAGCTAATATTATGGGAGGATGTTCCATTAATAAATAATAAACATCATTTTGGATAAAATACAAATAATTAACTAAAGAAAATCGGAGACTTTATGGACGCTGCCAAATATATTTGGATGAATGGAAAATTTGTTAACTGGGATGATGCAAAAGTACATGTACTTTCACACACAATTCACTATGGAAATGGTGTTATTGAAGGAACAAAAGCATATAAAACTGAAAAAGGGTATGCTATTTTTCGTTTAAATGATCATACATCAAGACTTAAAGAGTCTGCAAAAATGACACTTATTGATATTCCTTACTCTATTGAAGAGATGAATGCAGCTCAGATTGAGTTGATTCGTAAAAATGAATTTACAGGGGATAATATCTATATTCGTCCTTTTGCCTTCCTTGGATACGGTGTTATGGGCGTTTACCATAAAGATGCTCCAGTTGAAACTGTAATGTCAGCTTGGGAGTGGGGTGCTTATCTTGGTGAAGATGGTCTTAAAAACGGAATTAAATTAAAAATAGCTTCTATGACTAGAGCTGCAAATACATCAAGTATGGGAAAAGCAAAAGCATCTGCTAACTACTTAAACTCTCAGATGGCTAAATTTGAAGCTATTGACTGTGGTTATGATGAAGCACTTCTTTTAGATGATCAAGGATATGTAGCTGAAGCTTCAGGTGCTTGTTTCTTTATGGTAAAAGATGGAGAGCTAATTACTCCTCCAAATGACAACTCTTTAGCATCAATCACTCAAAAAATGGTAATTGAACTTGCAGAAGATATGGGAATAAAAGTAACACGTAGACGTGTAACTCGTGAAGAGGTATATGTTGCAGATGAAGCATTTTTAACAGGAACTGCTGCTGAAATAACGCCAGTTGCTTTAGTAGATGCTAGAGAGATAGGTTCTGGATCACGTGGTGAGATGACTGAAAAGATTCAATCAACTTACTTTGATATCGTTTTTGGACGTAATAAAAAATACGAACACTATTTAACTTATATAGATTAGGAAATAAATACAATGAAGGAAAATATGCTAATGGCATCAGATATGAATGATTACTTTAACAAAAAGAAGAGCGAAGGTGGACAGAAGAAATCTAGTGGTAGTTCAGGTGGTGGAGGTCCAAAAGGTCCTCAAATGCCAAATATAGACTTTAACATGGGTGGTAAAGCGGGGATAATTTACTTTTTAATCGCTATAGTGGTTTTAGTAGTTTTAGCAAAACCATTTACTGTTATTCAAGAGGGTGAGCGTGGTATTTTAAGTACAAATGGTAAGTATCAAGACCAATCACTTCTTCCTGGACTTCACTTTATAGTGCCCGTTATTCAAAAAGTTTACCTTGTGGATACAAAAGTTCGTATTATTAACTATGCAACTCGTATCGAAGCAAACTCTAATGCATCAGGTATTATCTCTAAACCTGCGGTTACAGTTCTTGATAAACGTGGACTTCCTGTAAGTATAGAGTTAACAGTACAGTATAGACTAAATGCACAGTTTGCTGCACAAACTATCTCTAACTGGGGTTTCTCATGGGAAGATAAAATCATCAATCCAGTTGTTCGTGATGTTGTTCGTAATGTTGTTGGAAAGTATGATGCTGAGTCACTTCCAACGATGAGAAATAAGGTAGCGGCTGAGATAGAAGTAGGGATACGTAAAAGTGTTGCTAGTTTGAAAAATGCTCCTGCTATTTTACAATCAGTACAACTTCGTGATATTGTACTTCCTAAAAAAGTGAAAGAGCAGATAGAGAATGTTCAGATAGCAAAACAAGAAGTTCAAAAAGCACAACAACAAGTACAACGTGCAAAACAAGAAGCACTCCAACGTGCAGCAGAAGCACAAGGTGTAGCAGATCAAGCAAGAATTGAAGCACAAGGTGTAGCAGATGCTATTACTATAAATGCAGATGCTCAAGCAAAAGCAAATCTTCTTATCTCAAAATCTTTAACTACAAAATTACTTCAGTTAGAACAGATAAAAGTACAAGGCAAATTTAATGAGGCACTTAAAGTCAATAAAGATGCAAAAATCTTCTTAACACCTGGTGGATCAACTCCAAATATCTGGGTAGATACGAAAGATGTTAGAAAAAGAACTACGGCTAACTAATTATGAGTATTCAAGATGCAGTCAATAGAGTCGATTGGGAGAAGTCAGAGCTTCTTCCTGTAATAGTTCAAGATGTAGAGAACAATGATGTTCTTATGATGGCTTATATGGATAGAGAAGCATTAGAACTCTCTTTAGAGACTAAAATAGCACACTATTTTTCTCGTTCAAAACAGCGTATCTGGAAAAAGGGAGAGAGTAGTGGGCATACACAAACTATTCACTCTTTTTCACTTGATTGTGATAATGATACGCTTCTTATAAAAGTAACACAAGCGGGTGTAGCTTGTCATACAGGTCGCCGTTCTTGTTTCTTTACAGAGCTAGAATCAGGTGAGAGTAACTCTGAGGTAGAGATAGATACATCTATCGCTTATGGAGTGATAGATACTCTTTATCATACTATTCAAGAGCGAAAAAATGCAGATCCAAAAACTTCATGGACAGCAAAACTTTTAAGTAAGGGTGAAAATACTATACTTAAAAAAGTTGTTGAAGAGGCAGGTGAGTACTGCTTTGCACATAAAGACAATGATGAGAAAGAGATGGTTTATGAGGCAGCTGATTTAACATACCATATGTTAGTAGCATTAGCATCTAAAAATATCTCTCCTGATCGTATTAAACAAGAGCTTTCTCGTAGGTTTGATATGAGTGGTATTGCAGAAAAAAATTCTAGAAAAGATTAGTAGTCTTTTATGAAAGAAAAAATAGCAATTTTTATAGGGAATTTAATTCCTTATGATTATATACTCTTTGGAGTCTCTTTTATTCTATTTTTTCTGCTCATTATTCTTGGGATTTTACTAAGAAAACATACATTTTTTGCTCTTATATTTATAATTTTAGGATTTTTTATTTTATTATTAGGTCCAACTCTTGGATATGTAAAACTACATGAGTCTCTTTTTAAAAATTCACTTCTACTTTTAAGTCAAAAACGATTAGAGTTTACACAAGCTGTTGTTGTAAAAGGGAGTATAACTAATGAGTCTAGAAAACCTTTTACAGAGTGTAAGATTACAGCGAATGCTTATAGAGTAACTTCTAATAAGTATAAAAACTATCTCAAAAAATTAAAACCATTTCAAAAAATGTCGATTATTGAAACAGATATTCAGGTATCTGAGACTCGAAACTTTAAAATAATTGTTGAACCTTTTACATATAAATATGATTATAATATATCACTTGGAGCAGATTGTAGATGACACTTTTAAATTATTGGCACTTTATTACTTTTGGCATTTTTTTCTTGATGTTTATTGCTGGAGTTTTGGGAGCATTAAAACAGAAAGATGACAAAATCAAAATAGGTATGCTTTTTACCACAACACTTATGACACTACTTTTATCAGCTTTTTCTGTTGTTGTTGTCGATAAATATACTAAAAAAGTTAAACTTTATAAGGTGAAAAATAGACGTTTATTAAGTACTGAGCAGATTGTTTATACGGGTATTGTTAAAAATGTAGGTAATTTTGCTATTGGTAAAGTAACATTTGATGTAAAACTAGTCAATAGAGGACATGCAACAGGAAATATAAAAGGTGCTAATTTTTATAAAAGTAGTGGATTTTTTGATTTCTTTTCAGGTGGATTAGATATAAAACGTAAACCACAGTCAATTACAAAAGATTTTGTTGTTGCTAGAGATTTAAAGCCTGGAGAGATAAGAGCATTTAGAGTTCATTTTAGGTATCCACCATACTTTAGTAGTACTTCTCAGTTTACTAAGGCTTGGGGACACTAAAGTTTAGTATTTTAAGCCTACTTTTTTTAGGGCATGATTGATGTTCTTTATCTGTATATTTTTATCTCTACACCATAAAGGTGCTAAAAGTGAATCATCGTTAATACCTGCTGTTACACGCTGAACATGAACATGGCTAGGTTTCATCTCAATAGATTTTACAAGAACTTCAAGATACTCCTCTTCACTAATAGGAGTAAACTCTCCACGATTAAATTCATTTGCTAAAGCTGTTCTCTTTACAACATAGAGAGGATGATACTTAACAGAGTCTATACCCCACTCATAAGCTTGTTTAGAAGTCTCTAACATCATCTCCTGTGTCTCATCAGGAAGACCAAAGATAAGGTGACCACAGACATGTAAACCAGCCTCTTTACTCTTTATAATCCACTCTTTAACATTATCAGAAGTATGACCACGATTAATGCGTTCTAATGTTCTATCATAAACAGATTGGATACCAAACTCTATCCATATCTCTTTTTCTCTGTTGAGCTTACTTAAATACTCTAATGTTTCATCTGTAATACTATCAGAACGAGTTCCAATACTAAGACCTACTACATTGTCAAATGAAAGAGCTTTTTCATAGAGTGCTTTGAGTGTTTCAAAAGGGGCATAAGTATTTGTAAAAGATTGAAAATAGACAAGAAATTTTTCTGCACCATATTCATCTGATTGGCGTTTACTTATCGCATCAAATTGTTGTTCTAGTTGAAGAAGTTGTTTCTCTAGGTAAGGGTTCTCTTTTGAATCAAGATTTAAGTGAAAACTTTTTAACTCTCTCACTTCATCTGTTGAAGCTGAGAAAGAGTCATTTTCACAAAATGTACAACCACCTTTTGCTACAGTACCGTCTATATTTGGACAGGTGAAGCCAGATATATTTATGCCTACCTTGTAAACTTTACAGCCAAATTTTTCTTTTAAGTAACCACCATAAGTGTATATCTGTTTCATAGAAATAGGAGTCTATCTAAACGATATACTTGCCGGTAAAACAAGCCGTACAGTATTTATCTTCATCTGCAGTTGATTTAACACTTCTAAGAAGTGCTGCTTCATCAAGGTAAGCTAATGAGTCTGCTTCTATGTAATCACAAATCTCTTGATTGGACATTCTTGAAGCGATTAAGTTCTCTTTATCTGGAGTGTCAACACCATAGTAACATGGGTCAGTAGTTGGAGGAGAAGATACACGCATATGAACTTCTGCCGCTCCTGCTTCTTTTAACATTCTGATAATACGACGAGAAGTTGTTCCACGAACTATAGAATCATCAACAACAATTACACGTTTGCCTTTGATAATATCTGTCATAGGAGAGAGTTTCATTTTTACTTTCAGATCACGCATCTCTTGTGTTGGTTCGATAAATGTACGACCGATATAGTGGTTTCTCATAATACCCATCTCGTAAGGGATACCACTCTCTTGAGAGTAACCAATAGCAGAAGGTACACCACCATCAGGAACAGGTATAACCATATCTGCTTCAATTGGAGCTATTCGTGAGAGTTCTTTACCCATATCTTTTCTAGTTTGATAGACAGACTGACCAAAAACATTTGAGTCAGGGCGTGCAAAGTAAACATACTCAAAGATACAGTGTTTAGGAGTTACAGACTCTAAAATCTGCATGCTAATAGGCTCTTTATCTTTTTCAAAGATAAGCAGTTCCCCTGGTTTAACATCACGAATAAACTCTGCACCAACAAGATCAAAAGCACAAGTCTCACTTGCAACGATGTATCCACCATTTGGAAGCTTACCAAGACTTAAAGGACGAAATCCAAATCTATCACGCATAGCGAACATTTTACTTCTACTTAAAAACACAAGTGAAAAAGCACCCTCTATTTTTCTTACAGCATCGATAATACGATCTATAAGTTTATCTTGTTCACTTTTAGCGATAAGATGAATCAAGTTTTCAGTATCCATAAATGTTTGAAAAATTGCACCTTTAGCGATAAGTTTATTACGAACTTCATCAGCGTTTGTAAGGTTACCATTGTGAACAATTGCCATCTCACCTAAGTCATAACGAGCAAATACTGGTTGTGCATCAAGAATTGAGTCATCACCAGCAGTTGAG
>Ga0256837_1001998_pt1 | contig 13262 bp, 14 predicted proteins | sample 4562384metaG_FD_185976 | JGI IMG/M metagenome (GOLD analysis project Ga0256837, IMG submission 185976) | Hydrothermal vent microbial communities from Guaymas Basin, Mexico - 4561-384 | ecosystem: Environmental > Aquatic > Marine > Hydrothermal vents | place: Mexico: Guaymas Basin | collected... | reverse complement strand
AATTTAGATGCTAAATATGCTCTTTGTGATATAGAAATTGCTCCTATTTTACAAAAATTTGCCGATAACTATTTAATAAATACAAAAATTATAGTAAAATCTCATATATCAAATATAGAACATCTTGCAAAGAATGAAATTGATGGTATTTTTGTATTAAAGGAGAATAAATGAGAAAACCACATACAACACCTACAAATAATGAAACTGTGTTAAAAGATGGTGAATTTATCGTTTCAAAAACAGATTTAAAAAGTAGAATAACATATGGAAATGAGTATTTTATCTCTATTTCTGGATGGAGTGAACAAGAACTTTTAGGGCAACCTCATAATATTTTAAGACATCCTGATGTTCCTCAAGTTGCTTTTAAAATTCTTTATGAACTTATAGAAAATGGAGAAGAATTTTTTGGATTTGTAAAAAATTTAAAAAAAGATGGGGGATATTATTGGGTATTTGCAAATATTTCACCTTCTTATGATACAAATGGAAAAATGATAGGATATTACTCAGTAAGAAGAAAACCAATAGATGGATTTAAAAAAATAATAGAGCCACTATATGCTAAACTTTTAGAAATAGAAAAAAGTGGTGGTATGAATGCAAGTTATGAAGTAGTCCAAAATCTTTTAAAAGAAAAAAATATTACATTTAATGAATTAACACTTGGGATTCAAAAAGGGGTAATCAATGAATTATAAAACTATATTAAGAATTGCAAATATCTTATTTTTAATATCTGCAATTACTGATTATGTATTAAGTGGAGTATGGTTTGGTTTTATTTTCTTTGCTATTTCTATGGCATTATCAATTTATTATTGTTATTTTGTAAATAAAAATAATGCAAATACAAATAAAACAAATTTAGAAAAAGCTATTGAAAGAGTATTATTAAAAGCTGAAAATGGGGATTTTGAAGATAGAATTACAAATATAGATAATTCACATCCAGATGCAAAAACAGCATGGGCAGTAAATAACTTACTTGACCAACTTGAAGCATTCCAAAGAGATATTTTAGCATCTATCCAAGCAGCAGAAAACGGATGGGATAGAGGTATTTTAATAGGTGGTTACAAAGGTGGATTTAAAAGAGCTACTATAGAAGTATCAAAAGCTGCTGAATCAATAGGTGAATCTCAAAAAAATCAACTTAAAAATAAATTAAGAGATGAATTAAATAATCTTGGTGGTGGTATAAAACATGAACTTGATAATATTAAAAATGATATTTCAAGTAGTATTAGAGTCTTATTAAATCAAATTAGTGAGAAAAGTATAGAAGTATATGAAAAATCACTACAATCAACAGCAGATGTTAGCAGAGTTAGTGATACATTAATGGAACTTATAGAATTTATTATGCATACAAATGAATCAATCAATATGCTAAACCAAAGAAGCACAGAAATAGGAAATGTTGTAAGTTTAATTACTGATATTGCAGACCAAACAAATCTTTTAGCTCTAAATGCTGCTATTGAAGCTGCAAGGGCTGGGGAACACGGAAGAGGATTTGCGGTAGTTGCTGATGAAGTAAGACAACTTGCTGAAAGAACTCAAAAAGCCACAGCTGAAATTTCAATTACTATTAAAACTTTACAACAAGAAAGTAGCGATATTCAATCAAATTCTGAAAAAATTACCAATATTGCAAATGAAAGCAAAGATGATGTAAATAAACTTGAATTAGCATTAAATGAATTTAGTGAAATATCAAATACAAATTCAAATCTTGCTTTCTTAGCAAATAACAAACTTGAAATGGATTTAGCAAAAATAGCCCATACTATTTACAAATCTAATTTAAAAGAAGCAATAGTTGAAGAAAAAGAAATGGTAAAAATAGATGATCATCAGTGCGATTTTGGTATGTGGTTATATTCTGAAAAAATTCAAGAAATTTTTAATTGTAAGCCTGAATTTAAACAATTATTAGAGTTACACAAACAAATCCATACAAAAGCAAATACTACATTAAAATGTATAGATAATAAATCATGTCTTCAAAATCCAGATAAAATCAAAAATGAAATAGAAGAGATAGAAGAAACATCAAAAGATATGAATAAAACAATTAATACTCTTTTTGATTCTATTACGAAAGAGCCTTGTAATTGATAAAAAAATTAAATCATTTTGATTTTATACTACCTTTACTTTTAATCCCTTTTATAGGGATATCTCTATTTCTTGTAAATGAAATAAATCATCTTCTTTTTAAAAAAGAGATAGCTTATATAACTATTGGTTTTATAGCTTTTTTAATAGCTTTTTTATTTCCTATTAGAAAACTTTTATGGCTTATTCCTTTTTTATATGGTTTAAATCTATTATTACTTTTAGGAGTTGATTTATTTGGTATATCTATTTTAGGAGCTAAAAGATGGATTAAAATCCCGATTATTGGCCTAACAATTCAACCAAGTGAATTTATGAAAACAACTATGATTTTGATGCTTGGATACAAAATATATAAAAACCCACCAGATAAAAATGGGTATAATTTTACAGAGCTTCTAAAAATTAGCTGGATTATTATAGTTCCTTTTTTACTAATAGCAAAAGAACCTGATTTAGGAACTGCCTTGATTTTATTAATTGTAGGATTTGGAACATTAATAATAGTAGGGGTAAGAAAAAAAATTTTAATAAATGCTATTTTATTTTTAATATTTTTTATCCCTTTTAGTTATCAATTTTTATTACAAGACTATCAAAAAAAAAGAATAAATAAATTCTTAGGAAAACCAAGCTACCATGTAGAACAATCTTTAATAGCAATAGGAAGTGGCGGACTTAGTGGAAAAAGTGAAAAAGAAGCAACTCAAACACAATTAAAATTTTTACCTATTGCAAGCAGTGATTTTATATTTGCTTATTATGTAGAAAGATTTGGATTTATTGGAGTAATAATTTTACTTGGATTATATTTTTTTTTAGTATATTATTTACTTAGTTATGTAGAAATCTTAAAAAATGACTATTTTGCTATGCCAATTTTTGCAAGTGTAGGACTTATGATATTTGTATATTCTTATGTAAATATTGCTATGACCATAAATTTAGCACCTGTTGTAGGAGTGCCTTTGCCTTTTTTATCGCATGGAGGAACAAGTTTTATAAATTTTATGATAATTTTTGGAATTTTAGAAAATTTACTTGCATTTAAATATGATTTTTTGTATAATTTCAACCGCGAAGATGATGAAATGGGTCTTTAGCTCAGTTGGTTAGAGCACTCGGCTCATAACCGAGTGGTCCGGAGTTCGAGTCTCCGAGGACCCACCATTTTTTAAGGCTTAATATGGAACTTCCACAAAACTCTCAAGAATTACTTTCTAATTTAGAATATCTTATAAATCAAACTTATGAAGTAGAAAAAGAATTTAAAGAATTAAAAAATATATTAAATGGTGTAATAGAGTTTTTACCTCAAGCAATTTGGGTAATAGATAAAAATAATGAAATTATTGCTCAAAATTCTAAAGCTTCAAATCTATCAGAAATATTAAATACACAAAATAATGAAATTGAAATAAATGATAAGGTTTATTTGATTCAAAAATCATCTCTTGAAGATAAAACCATAATTTCAGCTACAGATATAACCGAACAAAAAAGAAATCAAAGACTAATATCAATGGGACAAATGGCTGCTCACTTAGCCCACGAGATTAGAAATCCAATAGGTTCAATATCAATTTTACTATCAATTTTAAATAAAAAATGTAATGCTACTGAAATAATCACTGATATAAAACAAGCCATTTTTAGAGTTGAAAGAATTATTAAATCTACCCTACTTTTCTCAAAAGGTGTAAAAATAAAACCTAAATATTTTTTAGTTTCAGAATTACAAAAAGAACTTAAAAATATTATAAGTTATTATTCATATACAAAAGATATAGAATTTATCTATTTTTTACCAGATATAGAAATAAATGCTGATTTTGAATTATTACTTTTAGTATTACAAAATATAATATTTAATGCTATTGATGCTATTGAAGAAGATGAAAATGAAAATGGACTCATAGAAATTATTTATACAAAAGATAATAATTACCACTATTTTAATATATATGATAGTGGAATCCCTTTTGAAAACAAAAATATTCTTTTTGATGCTTTTAAAACTACAAAAACCAAAGGTAATGGATTAGGCTTAGCTTTATCTCAACAAATAATTAAAGCACATAATGGACAAATCATAATAAATCCACAAAAAAAAGGGTTTACTATTCAACTTCCTCTTTAAATATTTATAATTTTTAGTTATAATTATTATAAAAAAAAGAGGTAAGATGCTAAAAAACATTGATAAAATTTATACATTCTTAGTAGTATATGAAACTAAAAGTTTCTCAAAAGCATCAAAGATTTTAAAAATTTCTCAACCAGCAGTTACTCAAAAAATCAAACAGCTTGAAGATTTTATTGGGACTAAACTGATTGAAAGAAAAAAAAATGGTATTGTTCTTACTCAAAAAGGGAAACATTTTTTAGAAATAGCTCAAAATTTACAAGAATGTGTAGAAAAAGTTTCAAATAGAATTAAATATTTTAAAGATAAATCAATTCCTTTTATAATAGGTGCAAGTTCTACTATTGGTAATTATGTTTTACCAAATTATATTCCATATTTAAAAGACCTTATCAATAAAGACATAAATTTAATAGTAAAAAATAATTCTATCTTAATAGAACAACTTTTAAATAATGAAATTGATATAGCCTTTACTACTACAAAAATTAATAATCCAAATATCGAATATACAGAATGGAAAAAAGATACAATTGTGTTTTTTTCAAACAAACCATTACCTAAAAGTATAGAATTTGAAGATTTATTAAAATATGAATTTTTATGTCGTGAAGATGGTAGTGTTTTAAAACAAGAAATTTCAAAAATTTTAAGAAATTACAATAAAGATTGTTCTCATTTTAATATAACATCATATGTAGATAACTCAACTGCTCTAAAATACACTATATTAAATGCCCATAAACAATATTTAAGTATCATTTCATATAATGCCATAAAAGATGAAGTAGATAATAAAAAACTATTTATTACAAAAATCAAAAATATCAATTTAACAAGAAATATTTATATTACTACTCAAAAATATAAAAATGACGATATAATTATAAAAATAAGAAACTATTTAATATCAAATCAATAAATGGAGAGAAATATGAGTTCCAAAATGAAGATAGCATTAATTATTATTATTGCTCAAATTGCAATATTAGTGCCAGGTTATATTATTATTAAAAATAATATCACTGATTTATCTATTCAAGAAAGTGTAGATAAAGCAAGAAAATCAGCCCAACAACTTATTGCGATGAGAGGATATATGGCTACAATAGCACCATATGTAAAATTCACAAATCCCAATATTTCAAGATGGGCAGCAACTCCTGCTTATAGTGGAAGAAATGTAGCTGCAAAACTGACAAAAACTGCTGGATTTTATATCAAACAAACTTCACTAAAATATAGAAATCCTCTAAATAAACCAAATGAGACAGAAAAAAGAATTTTAAATATTTTTGAAAAAGATAAATCTTTACCTGAATATTTTGAAATAGGCGAAAATCAAAAAGGCGAAGAAGTTATTAGATATGCTAAACCTCTAAAAATTAAAAAAGGATGTCTAAAATGTCATGGTATCCCAAATAAAGAAGTTCCACCACATTTATATAAAGCTTTAGTAAAAGATTATGGTAATAGAGCATTTAACTATAAAGTGGGTGATATTAGAGGTATGGTATCAGTAGAAGTTCCAATGGCTCAAGCAAAACAAGCCGTAAGTAAAATTGAAGAAATTATGTTATTTGGAACAATTGGAGCAATTGCATTATTTATTTTAATTATTTTAATAACAATTAACTATTTCTTTGGAAGAAATATTATTAAACCTGTAAAAGAATATTCTGAAATTCTTACTAAAAATGAAGATGATTTAACTATTATTCTTGAAGAAAAAGGTGCAAATGAAATTAAAGATATTGCAAAAGCTTTAAATAAATTTATCTTTGCTTTAAAAAATGTTATTTTAAAAATAAAAGAAACTGTAAATAATACATTTACAATATCTAATGAAATTACACATAGTTTCCAGAAAATAGATAAAAGTGTAAATAAACAGTCTGAATTAATTATGCAAATACAAGGTTATGTAAAAGATGTAGAAGATAATTTAGCTACAGCAGAAGAAAAAGTGATTAGTTCAACAGATGATGTTATAAAAACACAAAAAACACTTGACCAAACTGCTCAAACTTTAAAACAAATGGTTGCTGATATTCAAAATGAAACTCAAAAAGAAATGGAAATTGCAAGTAAAATTACAACTTTAGCAAGTCAATCAAATCAAATAAAAGATGTAGTAAGTGTAATTAAAGAAATAGCTGAACAAACAAATTTATTATCATTAAATGCAGCTATTGAAGCAGCTCGGGCAGGTGAGCATGGTAGAGGATTTGCAGTAGTTGCTGATGAAGTAAGAAAATTAGCTGAAAAAACACAAAAAAGTTTAGGCGAAATTGATGCAGCAATTGGAATAATAGTTCAAGGTATATTAGAAACTGAAACTGAAATAGAAGAAAATGTAACAAAATTCCAAGAAGCAACATCAAAAACTGATGAATTAATAATTCAAACAGATGAAACAATGAATAATCTAAATCAAACTATTGATAATTCAAAAAAAGCTACAGAAGAAACAACGAAAATAAATACACATGTAAGATTACTAATAGATGCAACTGAAGGACTTGTAAAAGAAAGTGTAGTAACAAAAGAATCAGCAGATCTATTAGAAAAAATAATTAATCAATTAAAACAAATTACATCTGAATTAAATAATGAATCAAGCAAATTTAAAGTTTGATTCTTATCTGTTTAATAACTGATGCAATGTAGTTTTTTCTCCTAAAAGTGTTTTATAAATTACATAATTTGTAAGCACTTTTTTCCCATATTCTCTACTTTCACTATAAGGCACCATTTCCATACTAAAAAAAGGTTCAAATTTACCTTTAAATTTAAAATAATTTAAAACCTTTCTTTTTGTAAAACCTATACCTCCATTATAAGCATAACTTACAAAAAGAGGATGTTTTAATCTTTTAATAAGCCATTTTAAATGTTTTTTTGCATATTTAACATTTACATCTGCTCTAAAAAAAGATTCCATATCCTCTTTTGAATGAAAATTTCTTATTAAAAATGGCATCATTTGCATAAGACCTATCGCATAACTTCTACTTGTTTGGGCTGGAATAAAACGACTTTCTTGTCTTGCTAATGCATAAAAAAGAGCCTTTTGTGATACATTTAAATCTTTAAGATTATAATTTGGCATAATATAATAATTTTTTGTATATTTAAATGCTTTATCTAAAATTAAAGCTTTTAAAGGCAATGTTTTATTATTATCTAATTTTTTAGCAAACTGATAATAATTTTTTATTTTATATTTATCTTTATAAAACTTAATAACATCTAATGGATTATTTATATTATATAATGGTTTTGCTTTATTTGAAATTTTAATCTTATCTAACTTGTACTTTTTATTAAATTTTTCATAAATATACAAAGTATAAAAATCTAATCTTTTATTATCTAAAAGTTTTTTTGCATACTTTTTATCTTTTGTAAGTAAATAAAGCCAAAAATTATCCCTATTTCTTTTATGTTTTGCTGATTTTAAGATTTTTATAGCCAAATTATTTCTATTTAAACTTATTGCATTTAAAGCTAAATCAAACTTATCTTTATCATTTAGCATTTTATAATTAATATTTAACAAAGATTTTTTAATATTATTTAATTTTGGATTTCTTATTGTAAGCCTAAGTAAATATCTAAACCTTCTATCTTTTATGATATTATTTATATAAAATTCTGATATTTCCACATTTGGAGTATATTTTAAAAAAATATCATAAAAAATATCTAAATTCTTAAAACTTCTTTTATAATTTTTATTAAAAATAATCTCAATTTCTTTTTTAATTTTAGACTTAGGAATATAATTTAATAAAGACTTAATCTCTTCACTATCCATTTTTTTTAAATCTGTTAATTTAAATCCATTTTCTAAAATACATGTATATGGATAATCACTCCAATTTTTTCTATTTATATGCTTACAATTATAAATATTTTTATAATGGGCATATCTATTTGCAAGTAATTTTAATTGCCAAGATTTTTTATGAGTAATTTCATTATAAATATTTTCTGCTTTTTCATTTTTTGAGTTTTTTAAATACTCAGTGAGCCAAAAATCTCTATAATAACTTTTAGGATAATTTAACACCTCATCTAATGAAGGATTTGCCAATAAAAATATTGGCAATAAAAATAAAATAAACCTCATTACATTCCTGCAGCTAATTTAAATAAAAGATTTACAAAAAACATATCAAAAAATTGTAATCCTAATATCAAAATAAGTGGAGCTATATCAAATCCACTAATATTTGTAGGAATATATCTTCTAAGTAAAGCATATACAGGCTCCGTAAGTCTATATAAAATTTGAACTATTGGATTATACGGATCAGGTCTAACCCATGTAATAAGTGCTGCTATAATCACTATCCAAATATAAAGGTTAATTACCATATGTAAAATATTTGCTATTGCCATCAATAATGTTGATAATACTATCATTTCATTCTCCTTTTAAATTTTCTAAAAATTCTACTACAAAATCTAAATATTTATTATCCTCTATAAAATCATCAATAAGTTGAATTTTTTCTTTTTTATCTAAATTATTGATAATTTCTGTTATTGTAGATTTTAAATCATCTAAATTATTATAAATAACATCCCATACTTGATATTCATCTATTCCAAAATATCCGTGACTTATTAAATTTCTAAAGTCTACAACTTTTCTATAATGATTTTCTAATAAATTATCTTTTAAAAGATATTTACTTGCTTCTCCTATTATTTCAAATTCTCTAATTACACTATCCCAATCAGTAAAACTATATAATAAATCTTGTGGATTATCAAATTTAGAAGAAACTTTTTGAATTTTTAGTATAGCTACAATAATATCAAAAATAAACATTTCTATTCTTCTATCTATATTTTCTATATCAAACATATACCATATCCTTTTGAATTACTCTTTTTATGAAAGTTTTCATTGAGCGAAAATACCCCATATCTATTTTTTTATGAAATACATTTTCTAAAAAATAAATTGCATCTATCATCTTAAAATAATTACATTTATTATGTTTTAATATAGCAATATCTATATCACTTTTTTCAGTATCTTCCCCTCTTGCTACACTTCCAAATACTGCAAATTCTTCTATTCCATATTTTTCTTTTAGTATAGGTTTTAACTTTCGTAATTTGTTTATAATTTTTTTATTCATCCTATACCCCCTTTTAAAATATGTCCCACACCTTTTATTAAATATACATCAGCATAATTTTTAAAAAATTTAACTGCTCCTTCTACATCAATAATCTTATCTTCACTACCTATAAAAACTTCCACTTGGACATTTTTTAAATGCTCAATCAAACCCCAATTAAAACTAAACATTTCTTCAAGCTCATCTATATTACACTCATCTACATATTTAGAAATATCAAAATCACTTGGATATTTTACATTTTCTAAAAAATTATTGATATATTTTTGTTTATCTTTTTTAAATCCGTTTAATTGTAATTTTACAAATTTTGGATTATTTTTAAAAAAAGCAGGAGAGATAAGTTGTAGTTTATCCACTCTTTTATTTGTATGTACTGCATCAATTAATGCTTTTTGCGCTCCATAACTAAACCCTGCTACACAAAATTCAGTATCATCTAAATACTCACTAAAAAGTTCTTTTTCATTCCAAAAACAAAAACCACTATAATATCTCATCAGCAATCTCTTTTACTTCTTCTTTTGTAATAATTTCATTTTCTAAAAGTCTTTTTTGCACTTCTAAAATAACTTCTTTTTGCGAAACATATAAAAGTTTTGCCCTACTTTCAGCTTCCATTAAAATTTCAGACACTTCAGCTTCACTTGATACTAATTTATTACCCATACCATATTCTACAACCATATTTTGTGCTAACTCTTTTGCTTTTTTAATATCATTTGCAGCATTTGAATATTTTTCTTTAAAAACATCTTCTATACAAATCATACCACTTAAATATACTTGAATCTTATTTTCTATTTCACTTTTTGATATAAGTTCTCTATCAATTTCTTTGAAATCATCTTTTACTAAAGTCATTTTATCAAAATCCACTTCAAGCCACCTTGCAGTTACTGCTTTTGCTGCTTGATAATATGATAATACCTTTTTTTCTTGTTCTGTATAAGATAATATTTTTTTCTTACCAGCTAAAACTTTATCTTTAACTGCTAAAAAATCATCATTAGTTATTTTATCTTTATTATGATTCAATGCATAAATACTTGCTTCATTTACTAAACTTGCAAGTGCCGCACCACTAAATCCAACTGTCATTTTTGCAATATCTCTAACATTACCTTCATAAGGTTTGTTTTTCAGATAAATTTTTAAAATCTCTTCCCTATCATCAAGCCCAGGAAGTTCTACATAAACTCTTCTATCAAATCTACCAGCTCTAAGAAGTGCATCATCAAGTAAATCTACTTTATTTGTAGCGGCTATTACAATCACACCTTCACTTTTTTCAAATCCATCCATTTCTGTTAAAAGTTGATTTAATGTAGCTTCTCTTTCATCATTTCTTAAAGCACCTCTTGCTTTTCCTATAGCATCAATTTCATCAATAAAAATAATAGCTGGAGCATTTGCTTTTGCTTTTGCAAATAAAGATTTAACTCTTTTTGCTCCTACTCCTACAAACATCTGCACAAACCCTGCTCCACTTTGATAAAAAAATGGCACACCTGCTTCTCCTGCTACTGCTTTTGCAATTAAAGTCTTACCTACTCCAGGAGCTCCTACTAAAAGCACACCTTTTGGTAATTTAATTCCAAATTTTTGATATTTTTCCGGATTTTTTAAAAAATCAACTACTTCTATTAACTCTTCTTTTACTTCACTAATACCAGCTACATCATCAAATGTTACATCTGATTTTTGTGGCTCAATTATAAAATCTTTATCCACTTCTTCCATTTGCATTTGCATTTGAGGTTGTTGTGGTTGTGGTTTTGCAAATTTTTTAAGTAATACTACAATCAATAAGAAAAACCCAAATACTATAAATCCAGCTATAATATCATTTATTAAATCTTTAGCATTATACCCTTCTCCGCTTAACATTGAAAAACCAAGTAATGCCATAATTAAGACTAAAATAACTACTACAGCTTTATTACTATTATTTTGTTGCATTTACATCCTTTATAAAATAATTATGTGATTTTATCAAAATTTACAAAAATTATTCTCTTTTTTTACCTCATATTCACTTATATCAATCCATTGATGAGTTAAATCTAAATCAGATTTAATAATCATTTTATTAAAATACTCATCATATCCCTCAAAATATCCATTTTTTTGATTTTCCACTAACACTTTTAATGGCTTTTTATGTAATCTAAAATTATAATTTTTTTCTTTTATCAATTCATCAATAATTTTATGCCTTTTTTTAGCAATATCCCCTACTACATCTTGTGTAAGCTTAGCTGACTTAGTGCCATCTCTTTTAGAATATCTAAAAAGATGTATATGAGTTAGTGGAAATTTTTTTAGATTTTCTAATCCACTTTCAAAAATTTCTGCACTCTCACCTGGATGTCCTACTATATAATCAGTCCCTAAAGCAAACCCTTTATCTGCTAATTTTTCAAATAATTCAAGTGTTGATTGGACTCTATTTCTTCTTTTCATTATTCTAAGCATTCTATCATCAGCATATTGAAGTGCTATATGTAAATGTCTTTCAAGTAAAGGATTATCTAAAATATCTATAAATTCATCATCTATTTGAGATGGTTCTAAACTCCCAAGTCTTACTCTTTTTACCCCGTTTATCTTAAATATCTTTTTTAAAAGCTTAGCAAGAGAAGTGTTTGTATCTTTACCGTAACTTCCCATATTTATTCCAGTTAAAATAAACTCACTAAATCCATTATTTGCTAATAAAGTAATTTGTTCTATTATTTTATTTTCAGACATACTTCTTGCATGTCCTCTAACCGCAGGAATTATACAATAAGCACATTCAAAATCACACCCTTCTTGAATTTTGATAAAAGCCCTACTTCTATCTTTTATATTAGTTACAATTTTTTCATTTACAAAATTTAAATCTCCAATTTCATAAAATCTTTCATTTTTTTCTAAAAGTGTATCTATTTTCTCTTTTTCACTATGCCCAAATACTCCAAAAACTTTATTTTCTTTAAAAAGCATATCACCTATTGAATGAGCCGCACAACCTGTAAGTAAAATTTTTTTATTTTTTACTTTTGAGAGATAATATTTTAGATTACTATCAGCTGAATTTGTAACTGTGCAAGAATTTACTACTATAACATCAGCTTCATTTTCATTATTTACAATATCATATTTTGTAATATCTTGCATAAGCTCTGTATCATAAATATTTGTTCTACATCCAAATGTTTTAAAATAAACTTTTATAATAACTCCTTAAAATTTTTCATTTTCTAATTCATCAAATTCTTTATCAGCCCTACCTGATTTAGGTCTTGATTTATTATCTAATTCATTAAAAGCTTTATCTGATTTATAATAACTTAACTCTTTTGCTAACTCTTTTACTCTTGTTTTTTCATACATTATAAAGGCTTGTTTATCTAAACAGCTTCTAACAAATACCTTTTTTTTACCTTCATCTACTTTTATATTTTGAAATTTTAGATTACCATCTACAAATAATGGTAGTTTTTTGTCTTTTGTAATAGAATTTAAAAAAGCATCTTCATCTGGTGTTAGATTTTTGAAATTTTTATAAATTATAATTTCTAAAATATGATTTACTTTTTTTCTAAGTTTTATTTTTGAATCTTGTTTTGTTAAGTCTAATTCTTCAATCCCACCATTTCTAAAAGTTGATACACAAATAGCTTCATTTGGCTCAGTCCCATACCAACTAGGAGCCCCATCAATCTCAACACTTCCATAATGTGCTTTTAGATAATTTCCAAACAAATAACTTGCTAATGTCTTAACAAATGCTGTAGCAATAATTGATAACATAATAACTCCTTATTTTATTCTTCTAA
>Ga0256837_1001997_pt1 | contig 13263 bp, 14 predicted proteins | sample 4562384metaG_FD_185976 | JGI IMG/M metagenome (GOLD analysis project Ga0256837, IMG submission 185976) | Hydrothermal vent microbial communities from Guaymas Basin, Mexico - 4561-384 | ecosystem: Environmental > Aquatic > Marine > Hydrothermal vents | place: Mexico: Guaymas Basin | collected... | reverse complement strand
CTATGATAAAAAAGAAAAGTTTGATTTAGATGATGATTTCATAGAAAATAAAATAGGTGTAAAGTATCATACATTAAAAGAGAAAGATGAAAAAGCATCTGATTTATGTATAAAAGCTTATGATAATTTAACAAAAAAAATTGAGATAGATAAGGACAGTATAGATTGTGTAATAGTAGTTACACAAAATCCAGATTTTAATATACCACATACTTCGGCAATAGTACATGGAAAACTTGAATTTTCTAATGATTGTGCATGTTTTGATATTTCACTTGGTTGTAGTGGGTATATATATGGATTGTCTAATATTATATCATTTATGAAGATGAATAATTTGAAAAATGGATTACTTTTTACGGCAGATCCTTACTCTGAAATTATTGATAATAATGATAAAAATACAGATTTAATATTTGGTGATGGTGCGACAGTAACATATATAGGTAATGATGCTCTATACTTACCTAGAAAATTTAAGTTTGGTACAAATGGAAGTTCATATAAAGAGATACTATGTGATGAAAAACTTTATATGAATGGCAGAGCAGTGTTTAATTTTACAGCTACAATTATACCAAAGCATATAAAAGCTTTATTAGAAGAAAATAATTTAGAAGATAAAGATATAGATAAATATATCCTTCATCAAGGTAGTAAATATATAGTTGATACTATTAGAAAAAGATTAAAACTAGATATAGAGAAAGTTCCTTTTGATATGTATGAATATGGTAATACGGTATCATCTGCTGTTCCAATTATACTCGAAAAAGAGCTTTATAAAGATGATAATAAAAAAATGGTATTATGTGCTTATGGTATAGGACTTTCTTGGGGAAGTACTATAATAGATAAAATAAAAGGGTAAAAATGAAAGCAACGATAGAAAATATAAAAGAAGTGATAGTAGAAGCTGAAGTATTAGGTGATGTAGAGGAAATGAAGAGTGATATTTCGCTAGCAGATCAAGGTATAGATTCTTTAGATGTAGTAAATGTTTATTTGCTATTAGAAGAAAAATTTGATGTTAAAATACCAGATGAAGACCTACAATATGTAGAATCAATAGATGCTATTGTGACATATATTAATAGTCGAATTTAATTTATAAAATAATCAAAGGGATAAAAGTATGATATTTGAAACATTTATAGATAAAGATTTAGGTCATGTATCTTTTATATTTGGAGATGATGAAAGCAAAGAAGTAGTTGTTGTAGATCCAAGAAGAGATATAGATATATACGAAAAATATATTAATGAAAATGGTCTAAATATAAAATATGTTTTAAATACTCATACTCATGCAGATTATATTGGTGGGCATTTAGAAATAGTAAATAGATATAAAAATGCTAAAAATATATTTCATAAAAATGTGCCATCTCCTTTTGATTTTATTAAAGTAGAGGATGGTGATAGTTTTAGTTTGGGAGATTCTTTATCTTTTAAGATTATAGAAACCCCTGGGCATACTCCTTTTTGTATAAGTGCTATAGTAAATGAAGATGGTGAAGATAAATACATATTTATTGGAGATATTCTTTTTGTAGGTGATATTGCTAGACCTGATTTACTTGGTGTTGAAAATATTGATATTTTAACAAAGCTATCTTACAAGTCTGCAAAAAGATTATATAATATGGATGACAGATTAATGATATTCACATCACATATTAGTGGTTCTTTTTGTGGAAAAAATTTAAAAAGTCAATATTTTTCGACTTTAGGGATAGAAAAAAAGACAAATTATAGTTTTTCTTTATCTCAAAAAAGTGAATATGAATATATAAATAATTTAAAAACTCAAGATATAGAAACTCCAAAATTTTTTAAAGAGATGGCTGGAACAAATATAAATGGTCCTAGATTAATAAAAGATTTAGGAAAAATAAAACAAATAGAAAAGAATGATATTCTATTAACATCTTCAGATGATTATATTATAGATATACGACATCCAAATTATTTTAAAAATGGGTTTATTGAAAATAGTATAAATATATATGAAAAATCAAATGTATCTTTAATAGCAGGTAGTTTACTAGATAGTAGTAAAAATATATACTTAGTAGGGGATGTCAATTCTGATTTTAAAGAAGTTATTAAAAAACTTCATAGAGTGGGACTTGATAATATTATAGGTATATTAAATTGTGATGTAGATAGTTTAGATGGGCTTATTAAGTTTAATAATATTCATAAAAAAATTAAAGTAATAAACCTTGATAGAACAAAACAGATACCTGATGCTATGAACATAGAAATTAGCGATATTTTAAGTATTATATTTAATGATAATGAATGTTATAGTGTAAATTGTAAAAATGGATTTAAAGGTATGAGTGTGTCTTCATATTTATTTAAAAATAATATAAATGTATTGGTAGATTGATTTATGATTGGTGAAAAAATATATGATTTATGTAGAGAATTATTTCCTATAAATAGAAGTTTAACAGGAGATGGGGTAAGAAAAACTTTAAATATATTAAAAAGAGAATTACCTGAACTTAATATATTTGAAGTACCAACTGGTACTAAATGTTTTGATTGGACTATTCCAAAAGAGTGGAACTGTAAAGAAGCATATATTATAGATCCTGATGGTAATAAAATATGTGATTTTAAAGTGAATAATCTTCATTTAATGGGATACTCAATACCTGCAAATAAAATATTAAATTTTGAAGAGTTGGAAAGTCATATGTATTCGTTACCAGAGCTTCCAGATGCTATACCATATATCACATCTTATTATAAGCAAAGATGGGGATTTTGTATAACAGAAAATCAAAGACAAAATCTGAAAGATGGTGAGTATAAAGTTTATATAGATAGTACACTTAAAGATGGTAATCTAACTTATGGAGAGCTTATAATAAAAGGTGAAAGTAAAGAAGAGATATTTTTATCTACTTATGTGTGTCATCCATCTATGGGAAACAATGAACTTTCAGGTCCTACAGTAACAACATATTTAGCTAAATATATTCAATCATTAAAAAATAGAAGATATACATATAGAATAATTTTTATACCTGAAACTATAGGTTCTATCATGTATCTTAGTAAACATCTTGATACAATGAAACAAAATATACAAGCTGGTTTTGTTCTTACATGTGTTGGAGATAATTATTCGTACTCTTTTTTACCATCAAGAGATGAAAATACATTAGCAGATAAAGTATCTCGTCATGTATTAAAAAATGCAGTATCAAATTATACTGAATATAGTTTTGTAGAAGATCGAGGGAGTGATGAACGACAGTATTGTGCTCCTGGTATTGATCTACCAGTTTGTTCTATAATGAGAACAAAATACGATGAATATAAGGAATATCATACATCTTTGGATAATTTGGACTATATTAGTTTTAAAGGATTAAATGGTGCTTATGAAGTATATATTAAAGTCATAGAAGCACTTGAAAATAATCATACTTATAAATTGACAGTTTTGGGAGAACCACAATTAGGAAAAAGAGATTTATATCCTACTGATAGTACAAAAGATACTTGGAGTATAGTTAAAAATATGATGAATATATGTGCTTATGCTGATGGTAAGATTGATTTGGTAGATATAGCTGAAAAGATAAATATTCCTATTTGGGAACTTTATGAAATAATTTATAAATTTAAGAATGAAAAGTTACTAAGTATAGTTTGATGAAAAAATTATTATTAATTATAGAAATTAAAAAAAAAACAACTTTTATAGATTCTGATATTCTTTGTCAAATTGAAAAATCTGATAAAATATTAACATTAACGCCATATTCAAGTTATGAAATAGATAAATTAAATAAAGACTATATCACATTTCATGATTTAATTACGATTACTGATTTTAAAAAATTTAATATTGATATTTATAATGAATTAGTTGATAAATTAAATAAATATAAAAAATATTATTATTTATTACGAAAAGTAATGCAGTTTATTGCTAATGAAAAATACAATGATACGATATTATCGTACCTTGAAAAAATGAGAAAAGAAAATTATGAAATAATATATATATCTGATTCTATTAATTTTAAGAGTTTTTTATTTGATAAAATCATTATAGAAAATAAGAAAAATTATTTGTTTTATAAAAAAAATTATTTAATAGGGTTTAAAAATAAAGTAATTTATAATAAAAATATTTTTAATAAGTTTAAAAATAAAATAATTTCTAAAAAAGACTTAAATTATGATAATAAATATTACGAATCTTATTTTTATAATTATAGGTTAAAAGTAAAAACCAAAAATAATATTAATAGTTTTGTAAATAATCTCGAAAATATACTTAAACATTTTTATAATAATGAAAAAGAATTATATTCAAATATAAAGGAAGATTATTCTAAGGAATTTACAAATTCAATAAATACTAATATATTAATAAATAAACCTTTTTCATTTATTTCAAATGATAAAATAGCTATACAAACAGAATTATTAAAATCTAATAAAAAACATGTTGTTTTCTTTCAACATGGTAGTTATCTTTATTCAGGAGAATTTACTAAGTGGTGTGAGGTTTTACCTGCCACTATCAATTTTGTGTGTAATGATTTTACTAAAAAATTATTTATAGATAGAGGTGCTAAAAATATTTTTTCTGTAGGAAGTCTTGACTTTAATTACAAAATTAATATAAATTCACAATATAAATATGATTATTTATATATAACACATTGTACATATTATTTATCAAGTGGCTTGTATAATAATAATAATAACGAATATGCAAGTATGGATGGAAATGAAATATATCAAAGACATAAAGCTATAATTAATTTATTTGGTACTAAATTTAAAGATAAAAAAATATGTATCAAAATACAACCTGGTATTATGCTTGGGACTATGAATTATGTACCATTTTTAGAATTAAGTAAAAACTATCCTAATGTAACTATTGAGTTTTCTGTACCTATACAAAAACTCATAAATAAATCAAAATATATTATTAGTGATTATTTTTCATCTGAATTTATAAATAGAGAATTACACTATAAAAGGGATATTATATTATTTAAAACTTCACCATTATCATTACCTGAAGAAACTATAGATGATATGGAAAAAATGTTTATCTTAGTAGATACTGTAGATGAATTAGAAGATAAAGTAAAAAATATAGAAGCTATTACAAAAAATAGAAAAAGATATGATGATATTATAGAGTATTATTCTTCTAAAAAATGTGATACTAAAAAAGTAGTTACAGATATATTGAAAAAAGAGTTGAAAATTAGTGCAAGAAGATAGTCTAAAAAAAAGATATTCTATAAAACTATTCGCTAGTATTATTGGCGGTATAATAGGGGCTATACTTATAGCTATAGTACCTAAAGCATTAGGTCCTGTAGCTTATGGTCAGTTTGTATATCTGCAACAATTTTTTATGAAGACAATAGGGTTTCTTGATATGGGTAGTTCTATAGCTTTTTTTACAAAGCTATCAGCTAGACATACTAGAAAAGAGTTGATAACTTTTTATTTTATATATGCTTTTTTGATACTATTGATGATATCTATTTTTATATTTGGTATTCAGTATTTTGATTATACAAGCTATATATTACCAAATATACCACAAGAGTATATTTTCATGGGATTATTCTTTGGATTTTTTACATGGTTTACACAAATATTTATAAAAATATCAGATGCATATGCTTTAACTGTTTCAGTTGAACTTATAAAAATAGGACATAAAATAGTATCTCTTTTTTTATTGCTTTATTTTATATATTTTACAGCTTTTGATCTGGATAGTTATTTTTATTTCCACTATATAGCTCTATTCTCTTTTTTGTTCATATTATCTTGGTTATTTATAAAAAAAGATATATTCAAAAACATTCTCAATTTTAAATTCTCAATTCTCAATTTAACTAAAGAGTTTATCTCTTATTGTAGTCCATTATTGGTATATTCTATCATTGGGCTTATTGTAGGTATATTTGATATTTGGTTACTTCAAAAATATGCAGGTAGTGAGCAAACAGGGTTTTATGGTTTAGCTTATAGTTTAGCAGCTATGTGTTTTATATTTACTAGCTCTATGACTCCGATTATCACAAGAGAATTTAGCAAATCTTACGAACAAAAAGATATAAGAAATATGAGAAAACTTTTTTTTAGATATATACCTATGCTTTATAGTTTGGCTGCTTATTTTGGAGTATTTATCTCTATTCAAAGCGAAACAGTATTAGCTATATTTACAGATGAGAAGTTTAGAGATGCTTATCTAGTGCTTGTAATAATGGCATTTTACCCTATACATCAGACTTATGGACAGTTAAGTGGTAGTATATTTTATGCTACAGGGCAAACAAAACTTATAAGAAATATCTCTTTTTTTACTCAGCCATTAGGTATGTTGTTATCTTTTGGATTTATTTATTTACTTGATATGGGAGCTGTTGGATTAGCTTGGAAAATGATATTAGGTCAAGTTATTGGTGTAAATATACAACTATACTTCAATGCTAGATTTTTAAAGTTCAATATGATAAGATTTGTTACTCATCAGATATATTCTATACTATTTTTTGTAGTGTTAGCCTATATATCTAGTCATATTTTTAGTAGTGTTTCAGATATACGGTACTTTTTAATTTCAGGTATTCTGTACACATTATTTGTTATAATGGGAATATATATATTTCCTCAAATTTTTGCTACAAATAGAGATGAGATAAAAAGTATTTTAAAAAAGGTTAAAAATGTCATTAAAAAATAAACTAAAAAACAATGAGCTTACACTAGGTAGTTGGATAATGTTAAACGATCCTATGAGTGTGGAGGTTATGGCTTTAGCAGGGTTTGAATGGCTTGTAGTTGATATAGAACATACATCTATAGATTTATCACAAACAGAAAATTTAATAAGAACTATACAATCAAAAAATATAAAAGCTCTTGTAAGAGTTAGTAAAAATGAAGAAGTAATAATCAAAAAAGTTTTAGATATGGGTGCTGATGGTATCATTGTACCAATGGTTTGTTCTCAAGAGGATGCTACACGAGCTGTAGAGTTTGCAAAATATCCACCAATAGGCAAAAGAGGTGTAGGTTTGTATCGAGCTTCAGGGTATGGTACAACATTTGAAGAGTATAAAAAATGGGTAGATGAAGAGCTTGTTATAATTGCTCAAATCGAACATATAGATGCTGTTAAAAATATAGATGATATTTTAGATATTGAGGGGATAGATGGCACGATTATCGGTCCTTATGATTTATCTGGCTCTATGGGCTTTCCTGGAGAATTTGAACGAGAGGATGTAAAAGATGCTGTACAACAAGTACTGGAAAAGTGTAAAAAGAAGAATATTCCTTCAGGATTTCATGTGGTAGATACAGATCCTATAAAACTTCAAGAAAAAATAGATCAAGGGTGTACCTTTTTAGCTTATGGGATAGATTACTTTTTTATGAGAGATGCATCTATGAATGGAATGAAGAAGATAAGTGAGAATTTAGAATTTAGAGTTGATAGTGAAAAGAGATAATATATTACTAAATAAATCTTTTAAATTTGCTGTTAGAATAGTGAATTTATATAAATATTTAAATAGTAAAAAAGAATATGTATTATCAAAACAACTTTTAAGAAGTGGTACTTCAATAGGTGCAAATATAAATGAATCTCAAGATGCTCAAAGTACAAATGATTTTATATCAAAATTATCAATATCATTAAAAGAAGCAAGAGAAAGCAAATACTGGATAGAACTACTTAGTGAAACTGATTATTTAACTAAAGAAGAAGCAGATGATATTTTAAATGATTTGATTGAAATAATTAAATTGTTAGTATCAATAATAAAAACTACAAAACAAAATAAGGATAAATAAATATGGAAAATAATTCTCAACTCTCAACTCTCAATTCTCAATTAAACATAGTGTCAATAATACCAGCAAGAATGGGTTCAAGTAGATTTTCAGGTAAACCTATGGCAGATATACTAGGTATGCCAATGATAGGACATGTATATAAAAGAGTAAAGATGTCAAAACTTCTTAGTGAAGTTTATGTAGCTACTTGCGATACTAAGATATACGACTATATAGAATCTATTGGTGGAAAAGCTGTTATGACTAGTGATTGTCATGAAAGATGTAGCGATAGATGTGCAGAAGCTATGCTAAAAATAGAAAAGCAAGAAGATAAAAAAGTAGATATTATGGTGATGGTACAAGGTGATGAGCCACTTACTTTTGCACAGATGATAGATGAAGCCGTAGAACCTATGCTAAATGATAGTAATATAAAGATTACAAATCTAGTAGCCAACCTTGATACAGTAGAAGAATTTGAAGACCCAAATGAAGTAAAAGTGGTGATGGATAAAAACAATTATGCTTTATATTTTTCTCGTGAACCAATACCAAGTAGAAAAAAAGGTATTTTAGAAGTACCTATGAAAAAGCAAGTATGTGTTATACCATTTACTAGAGATTTTTTACTTGAATATAATGAGATAGAACCAACACCTTTAGAGATAATAGAATCAGTAGATATGATGAGAATACTTGAAAATGGTATGAAAGTAAAAATGATAGATACAAAGTATATCACAAAAGCTGTAGATACTAAGGAAGATTTAGAAAGAGTCGTTGGTATGATGAAAAGGGATGAGTTGTTTAATAATGGCTATTAGTTTAAAAAAACAAATATTAAAAATCAGTTATAACACAATAAAATGTTAAGGTTAAATATAGATGAAATTAATAATAAATAAATTTCCACCAATTACTCAGAGATGTGAGATTGATTTATCAAAAAAAGTAACACTTTTTGTAGGAAAAAACAATGCTGGAAAAACATATATTTCGCAATTGATATGGGGAATCTATAATTTTGACAATCATAAAGATAAATATTTTACATTTAATACGGATATTATTAATACTGCTTTTATTACATCTATATCAAGTGAAAATTATTCTATAACTATTGATAAAAATATACTAGAGAATATATCAAAAAATTATAGTGGATATTTGCAACAAAAAGTAGTTGAGAAGGTCTTTAAAAAAGTTTTTGATACTGATTTTGATATTGTTTTTGAATATAGTGATTTTTATGATAAAGAGATAGATAGTGGAGTGATTATTGGTGATTATGAAGTGTCATATAGTAAAATATCACAAAGTGATGAATTCAATATTGAGATAAGTGGACTTAGTGTTGATTTGATTGAAGATGAAAATGAAAAATTTCAATACGATTTATTAAATAGATATTTAGAAGGTGTTATTATACAATCTATGCTTGGTATAACACCTGTATATATGCCATCTACAAGATTGTTTTTACCATCATTTTATAAATATATATACACTATGGAAAAAGATTTAAAAGATACTATGCTTGATAATTTCACTAGATTAAATCAAGAAAATAAAAGTTTTTTTGCATCTTCATATACTTTGCCAATAGATAAACTTATGGATAAATTAGTTTTTGGTATAGATAATCCACAAGAAAATCAATATTTAGATAAACTAACGGAAATTATTGAAGGTAAAATAAATATAGATAAATTAGAAGAGATAAGTATGGCTGACATATCATATATTCATAAATCAGGAGAAAAACTACCTATGCATTTAAGTTCTTCTATGGTAAATCAACTAGTAACTATATATTTATATTTTAAATACTGGATAGAAGAAAAAAATAACTTTTTACTTTTAGATGAACCAGAAATGAATCTTCATCCAAGTAAAAAACTTGATATTACAGAGTTATTATTGAATTTTGCTAGTAAAAATAAAATACTATTAGCAACTCATAGTTCATCAATAGCAAAGTTTATTATTAATTATGCTCTTTTATTTGATTTAAAAGAGAAAAAAGATCCAGACGAATTAAATGAGTTTTTAATAGAAAATGATTTAAATATGAATGCTAGTATCTCATTAAAAAGCAATGATATCGGTATATATTATTTTAATGGCAAAACTATTAGTAGTTATAAACAAGATGATGAGTCAAATTTTCATTTTGGTACATTTAGTGATATTGAAAAACTACAGGATAAACAATATGATTATATACTAGATGAGATAGAAAATGAATCATAACATAAAAAAAGAACATATTTTTAATTTTTTAAAATCAGAATCTATTATAGAGCCTATCTCTTCATCTGAAATTATATCTATTGAAGAAAAGTCAAATACAGATACAACATCTCTTTGTAATATAAATATTGTATCATTAAATAATGATTCAAATTATTGGAGACTGAACCCTGAAAATAAAACATTTTTAGAACCAAATAGTAAAAAAGTTGAAAATGTTATTTTAGAATATACAAAAGATAAACTATTAAATATAATGATGATAGAAATGAAAAGTAAAACTATAAAAAGAAAAGATGAAAATGCTATAGTAGAAAAATTTGAAAAATCACTAAGTTGGGTATATTTACTTTTAAATTTATTAGATGATAAACAAAATCAAAAAATAAATGTATATGGAGTATTGGTAGCACAAAAAGATAAGAAATGGAATAGTAAGGAAACTTTAAATATATTTAGTTCTACATCAATTAGATATAAAAAAATATCTTTTTATACTACAAATACAACTATTGATATAGACTTAAATAGTATTTTAAATTAGAAAATGAGATTATTATGAATAAAATTAAAAAACTATTATTTCAAATTTATATATCTTTTTTATCGTCAATTCCAACAGAATTAGGGAATAGACTTAGATATATAGCTTATAAACCATTATTTAAAAGTGTAAAAGGTAGATTTAGTATAGATACAGGTGTAACTATAATGGGATTTGAAAATATAACTTTAGGTGACAATGTGGCTTTTATGAAAAACAGTTATATATATGCTCATGATGGGGGGGGGTGTTAACGATTGGTAATAATTTTACTATGAATAGCAATTCTCAACTTGGTGCAAGTTTTGGTAAAATAGTTATAGGTAATAATTGTGCAATAGCTCCAAATTGTGTATTAAGAGCATCAAATCATACTTTTGATAATCCTGATATTCCTTTTAGAGAGCAAGGGCATACTTATGGAGAGATTATTATAGAAGATGATGTTTGGATATCTTCAAATTGTGTGATTACAGCAAATACTAAAATAGGTAGAAGTTCAATTATAGGTGCTGGAAGTGTTGTCACAAAAGATATAAAACCTTATTCTATAATGGGCGGAGTTCCAGCTAGATTAATTAGGAAAAGGAAATAAATGCAAAATAGATTTATAGATAAAAGTACAAATAGAAAAAAACAGATAGTAAAAGATAAATTATCATTTTTTAATGATGTTGTATTACCTTCAATTATAGAGTTTAATATAACAGGTTCTTGCAATAGAAATTGTAGTTTTTGCCCCGTATCAAACCCAAAAGTTTATACTAAAACAAAAGATAGTTTAGAAGTAGAGCTTTTTGAAAAGATTGTAAAAAGTTTACAAGATATTAACTATGAAGGTAAGATATTGTTTTCTGCTTTTTCAGAACCTCTGCTACATAAAAAAGTAGAAGAACTTATAAAAGTAGTAAAAAAGTATTTACCAAATATTAGACTTGAAATAGTCTCAAATGGAGATTTATTAACAGTTGAAAAGCTAAAAAAATTATATGATGCAGGACTTGACACCATAAATGTGAGTATGTATGATGGGAAGCATCAAATAGAATATTTTGAAAATATAAGAATAGAAGCAGATGTACCAAAAGATGTAGTAGTTACAAGAAGAAGATATTTTGAAAATGGTAACTATGGTATTACTATATCAAATAGAGTTGGATTAGTTAATTCAAATGAATATAGAGATGAAAATGAAGAAGCTATTTTGAAATTACCTCTAAAACAACCTTGTTATTATCCTTTTTATATGATACTTATAGATTATAACGGTGATGTCTTATTGTGTCCTCACGATTGGAATAAAACATTAAAATTTGGTAATTTACAAGAAAAAGATTTTTTTAGCATATGGAATGGAAAAGCATTAAATGGCATAAGAGAAAAACTAGCTAAAAATGATAGAAATTTTGGAGCTTGTAAAAGTTGTGATGTTTTAGGTACTGTTATAGGCGAAGAAAGTTTTGAATCTTGGAATAAAAATGAATTATAGTCGGTATTTAGAAAAACAATTTAGACCACATTTAGAAAAGACAAATAGAGATAAATTTATTTGTTTAGATAAAAATGAACCTCCATTTAGTGCTTTTGATATAATAGATGGTTTAATAACAAATGATGATATAAAAAGTTTAAGAGTTTATCCCGATCCTTATGACTTGTATGAAAAGCTTTCAAAATTTGTAGGTATTGATATAAAAAATTTACTTATTACCCAAGGCTCAGAACAAGCTATAGAATTTGTATTTAGAGTTTTTTTAGATCAAGATGACGAAGTAGTATATCTAAATCCTAGTTTTGCTATGTTTGATGTATTTGCTTATCAGCAAAAAGCAAAAGTTAAATATATTGAATTTGAAGATGATATAACAGTTAGTTTAGATAAAGTATTACAAAGTATTACTCATAATAGTAAATTATTTATTCTTGCAAATCCAAATAATCCTACTGGAACAGCTTTTAACTTAAAAGAGCTAGACTTAATAGCCAAGCATACACAAGAAACAAATACAATATTTTTACTTGATGAAGCATATTTCCATTTTTATGATATAGATAGTTTGGATTTAGTTAAAAAATATGAACATATTATTATCACTAGAACATTTTCTAAAGCATTGGGTGTAGCAGGAGCTAGAGTAGGATATGCTATATCTACAAAAGAAAATATTGGGTTATTAAGAAAATTAAAACCTATTGATGAGATAAATCAATTATCAAATATAATAGCAAAAAAAGTGATTGATAATGCAGATAAAATTTTAGAAAAAAATATATCACAAGTAAATAAATGGAAAAAGTTGTTTAAAACTGCAAAATTTAATAATATTGACTATATCGATACAGAAGGCAATTTTATATTATTAAAGTCAAATTGTTATGAAAAACATAAAAAGTTATTATTAGAAAATAAGATTATACCTAAAATTGATTTTCTACAAAGTTATTTAAAGAATTGTTTTAGATTTTCAGTTTTAGACGATGACACCATGGATAAAATATTAAATTTATTAAAAGCCTTTTTATAAAGAATAACTTAAAAAGTAAGGAAAGTAAAAAATAGACATCAGAATATTAACAATATTATTTCAATGAACGATGCAAGA
>Ga0256837_1001996_pt1 | contig 13266 bp, 6 predicted proteins | sample 4562384metaG_FD_185976 | JGI IMG/M metagenome (GOLD analysis project Ga0256837, IMG submission 185976) | Hydrothermal vent microbial communities from Guaymas Basin, Mexico - 4561-384 | ecosystem: Environmental > Aquatic > Marine > Hydrothermal vents | place: Mexico: Guaymas Basin | collected... | reverse complement strand
CTGATGGAGGATACTGTTTATTCCAAGCTTGATATTTTTTTAGCTCTTGTTTTGAAAGTTTCATCTTGTATCGTTTATGAAAATAGAGATAATCTCTTGCAATCACCCCTCGTATCTCGTCACGAACTCTTGCTCTTCTTTGCTTAAATAGTACATTAAATTCACATTGCCCATATTGACCTTGAGATGGTAATTCAAAATCATATCTATAGTTTTTTCTATCGGCATTTAACTCACCTATTGCAGGGAAGAGGTTGTGCATATCAGCTTGCATGATTCTGTATTGTTTATTAACCTTTGTGCAACATTTACGACCTTTGTAGTGTTTACCTTTGGAATTAACACATTGAGCATCTCCATCTCTCCAGCAAGAGAACTGCTGTCCGAAATTTTGAGCGGGGATAATATGTTCCCATTCTATTCGATTAGCACGAATATTAAGTTTGCCTTTTTTTGTATATTTATTACGAGGGATATAGCCACATGACTTTTTATCAATCATATTCTTTTTATTTTTATAGTTGTATTTACAATCACAATAGATGGTAGTTTGATGGTCTCTATATATCTTTCTAAGCTCTTTTTTTGAATGAGAGAATGATTCATTTGTGGCAAAAAGTGAGCTTGCAAGCAGTAGTAGTATTAAAAGATTTTTCATCTGATATTCCTATTTTATAAAATTTGAGTATAGTTTAAAATATGATTTAAGTAAATAGGTTTGTCTACTTTTGCATATTCCCAATTTAAATTAATTATGTAATTTTAACAGAAGTTAAACATTATAATTGTTTTGCAGATTTTTTAATCTTTAATCTTGATAGTTTTTGCTAAAATTAATCTAAATAAGTTAAAGGATGTATGATTAACTTCACTAATTTCCATGCAAAATATTATGCTCATCTTTTAACCTTGCAAAATGGTTCAAACTCTATTGAGAGACTATCTCAGAGTATGTTTAATGCTCAGATAGATTTAAATCCTCATCAAGTTGAAGCCTCTCTATTTGCATTTAACTCTCCCCTTTCAAATGGTATTATCCTTGCTGATGAAGTTGGTCTTGGTAAGACTATTGAAGCTGGTATGATTATGTGTCAGTACTGGGCAGAAAACAGAAAACGAATCATTATAATTGCTCCTGCAAGTTTAAGAAAACAATGGGCTGTAGAGTTAAAAGAGAAGTTTTTTATGGACTCAGTTATTTTAGAAGCCAAAACTTTTAATGATGAAATTAAGAGTGGTAATCTCAATCCTTTTGAGCAAAAAAACAAAGTCGTCATAACATCATACAATTTTGCTTCAAATAAAGAAGAGTACTTAATGAGGGCTAAGTTTAACTTAGCTGTCATAGATGAAGCACATAAACTCCGTAATGTGTATAGAACTACAAATAAGAATGCAAAAAAAATAAAATCTGCATTGGCAAACACTAAAAAAGTACTGCTTACTGCTACACCATTGCAAAACTCACTACTAGAACTATTTGGTTTAGTATCAATCATTGATGAGCAGGTATTTGGTGATTTGAAATCTTTTAGAATGAACTATATAAACCAAAGAGAATCATCTCAAAATGATTTAGTGCAAAGACTCAAATCTCTACTTCACCGTACACTTAGAAAAGATGTTTTAGAGTATATCAAGTACACTAACCGTATCCCCATAGTTCAGGAGTTTTACCCTAGTGATGAAGAGCAAACTTTATATACTTTGATTTCTGATTTTTTACTTTCAGATAAACTCTATGCTATTCCATCAGGGCAAAGAACACTTATAACTCTCATAATGAGAAAACTATTGGCTTCATCTCCTCGTGCAATTGAGGGAACACTTAACACGATGTCTGAGCGACTACAGGCTATGATAGATAGCAACTTTGCTTCAAACATTATAGATACTTTAGATGATGAGAATGAGCTTATAGATGAGTATATGGATGAAGAGATAGAAGATGTGAGTCAAGATAATGAGCTGCTGACACCTACTCAAGTCAAAGAGATAAAAGGTGAGATAGATGAACTAAAATCATTTCAACAACTTGCTTCAAAAATAGACTTAGATGCCAAAACTCTTTCATTACATACAGCATTGGAGAGTGGATTTGCCAAACAAGAGGAGCTAGGTGCAAGTAAAAAAGCTTTACTATTTACAGAGTCAAGAAGAACACAAGAGTATCTTAAAGAGTTTCTTGAAAATAATGGCTATAAAGGTAAAGTAGTACTTTTTAACGGTACAAATACCGATAAAAAATCCAAAGAGATATATGAAAAATGGATAGAGAAGCATCAAGGAAGCGACAAGATAACAGGAAGTAAAACTGCTGATAGAAAACAAGCTATTGTTGATTTTTTTAAAGATGAAGCAGAGATAATGATAGCAACTGAAGCAGGTAGTGAGGGGATAAATTTACAGTTTTGTAATCTTATCATTAACTATGACTTACCTTGGAATCCTCAAAGAGTCGAACAAAGAATAGGTAGATGTCATAGATATGGACAAAAGCATGATGTTGTAGTAGTAAACTTTATCAACAAACGCAACGAAGCTGACCAAAGAGTGTATCAACTACTTAGTGAAAAGTTTAAACTATTTGAGGGGATTTTTGGTGCTTCTGATGAAGTGCTAGGCTCTATAGTAAGTGGAGTGGACTTTGAGAAAAGAATACTTGAAATCTATCAGACTTGTAGGCAGAGTGATGAAATAGATAAAGCCTTTGATAAAATGCAAGAGGAACTAGAAGAAGAGATAGAAGAGACTATGCTAGATACAAGAAAAAAGCTTCTTGAACACTTTGATAGTGATGTACACTCTCGACTAAAGATACAGTTAGATGAATCTAAAAAGCAGATGAGTAGAGTTGAGTTTGCTTTTTGGGCTTTAACAAAACATGAATTAAAAGAATATGCAATATTTGATGATGAATCAGCAAGCTTTACACTCAAAGAAAAACCATTTTCAAATATACATCTTGGAAAATATCAACTCATCTCTAATAAAACCAAAAACCAAAATGCACATACATACCGTATTAATAGTAAGTTAGGTGAAAGTGTTGTAAAACAAGCAAAGAACAGAGAACTTGAACTAAGTGAACTAACATTTGACTTATCATCTCATAGAGCAAACATTTCAGCACTTAAACCTTACATTGGAAAAAGTGGTTGTATGACACTTACAAAGTTAAAAATACACTCTTTTGAAGATGAAGAGTATCTTATAGCAAGTGCCATTACAGATAGTGGCGATAAACTTGAGAGTGAAGTTGCTTTAAAACTCTTTGAGGTAAATGCTTCAACTAAAGCACCTAGTAAAACAAACTTACTTCACGATGAAATACAAAAGTATAAACAACAACAGATAAAACAAGCGACTCAAAATAGCGAAGAGAGAAATAGTGAGTACTTTAATGCAGAGATTGAAAAACTAGACAAGTGGGCAGATGACCAACTCCTCTCAGCAGAAAAAGAGCTCAAAGAGTTACGAAAAGAGATAAACTCAAAACGAACACAATCAAGAACAGCACCAACTCAACAAAAACTCAAAATCCAAATAGATATAAGAAACTTAGAGAAAAAACAACAGAGATTGAAACGAGAGATGGAAGAGGCAGAGGATATTATCTTTGCTAAACGAAGTGAGATAATAGACACTCTTACGGAGAGTTTAAATCAGGGTATGCATGAGGAAGAGTTGTTTACTATTAGGTGGAGGGTTGTATGAGTACTTTTGGTTCAGAGGGAGTTATTACATTTCTTCAAAAAAGTGAGGATTTAAATATTTATTATGCTGGTTTTGATTTAAACACTTTTAGATATAAAGAATTAATTGAACAACTACAAAGAGTTATTGTGGACTTTTCCTATGGTTTTCACGATGGAATATTAGAAAGTAGTTACAACATTGATATTTTAAGAGAAAGTGCAAAATCATTATATTCTATACAGGAGTTTAGTGATGTTAAAAAGATTTATGTTGATAATGATTCAGAAATAGATGATAATATTGAAGATAAATATTTAAAACGAGGAGAATTTGGAGAGTTATTACTACATTTATTACTTAGAGATTTTCATAATACAATCCCTTTATTGTCAAAAATCTTTTTAAAAGATTCATATGGTCATGCTGTTCATGGTTTTGATTCAGTTCATATTGCCCCCGATATAGACAATCCATCTGAATATTCTTTGTGGTTTGGAGAATCTAAACTTTATCATAATGGAAAAGCAGGGGTTAAAGCTTTAACAAAAGATATAGAAGAACACTTTAATGCAGATTATTTAAGAGCAGAGTTTACTCTCATTTCAAAAAAGAAAGAAAGCTTTATTTCATTAGAAAAATTTAAAGATGCAAATAAAAAGAAAGAGTACGAAAAATTTCTTGAACTAAAAGATAAATGGTTTAGTGCCTTGGATTCTAAAAACAAACTTGATGACATTTTGTCCTCAGTTACAATTCCAATGCTTTGCACTTATAGTTCTGATACTTTTAATAAATTTACCGATGAAACATCAGAAGATTTTTTAGATGAACTTAATAAAGAAATAGCAGAACTAAAAAAGCATTTTGACGACAACCTTAAAATACCAATACCAAAAGACTTAAACATCATTCTTTTTCTTTTTCCAGTTCCTTCAAAAAAAGAGTTAGTGAAACAATTACATACTAAATTATCACATATGCAGGCAATGTAATGATAGATGACATAATAGAAAATATACAACAATTAGATGAAATAAATTTTGATGATAGTTTTAACTATTGCAATATTTGTTCAAAATTTTTAAGAGGAACAGATACAAGTGCAAACGGTAGAAAAATCCTAGTTAATATTTTAGATAATTGGTATAAAGTAGAAAAAAGTACTCATCAGATGTGGATAGAACTTTTAGAAGCCCAAGGTTTTTATCCATATCTTAAAAAAGAAGATTTTACTTTAGAATTTACTACAAGTAAATTAAGAAAAGAGATGAGTAAGTCTAACAACTTAGACTATTATCTACATGATGAACAAAGGTATGTTAAAAATTTAATTGATAATGGGAGAAATGTAATAGTAAGTGCTCCTACAAGCTTTGGTAAAAGTTTACTTATTGAAGAAATAGTAGCTTCAAAAAAACATAAAAACATAGTGATTATACAACCTACATTAGCACTACTTGATGAAACACGAAAGAAATTAAAAAAATATACTGATGAATATAAAATTATTGTTCGTACTTCACAAGAAGCGAGTCAAGACATTGGAAATATATTTTTACTAACGGCTGAAAGAGTTATGGAATATTACGAACTTCCTTCAATTGACTTTCTTATTATTGATGAATTTTACAAACTTAGTGCTAATAGAGATGATGAACGCTCTGATGTTCTTAATAATGCTTTTCATCTGTTATTAAAGCGAGATAATATGCAATTTTATCTTCTTGGTCCAAATATAGATGGCATATCCGAAGGTTTTGCCCAAGAGTATAATGCAGTATTTTATAAAACAGATTACTCACTTGTAGAGCAAAACATAGTAAATCTATATAAGAATGATTTTGGAACTAGAGGAAAGAAAAAAGAAAATAAAATCAATGCTTTATTTGAATTACTACTAACTCTAAAAGACGAACAAAGCATGATATATTGTTCTTCACCAGCTAGTGCAAGAAAGACTTCTAAACTCTTCTATGATTTTCTTAAAACTAAAGTTAGTGAAGAATCAACTGATATAGCTTTAATAGAATGGATAGAGAAAAATATAACTAAACGATGGAGTCTTATTGATTTATTAAAATATAAAATTTCTTTTCATGATGGAGCTTTGCAAAAACATATAACATCTTCTATTGTTAAATATTTTAATGAGAAAAAAATCAATTTTCTATTTTGTACTTCCACAATTATAGAGGGAGTTAATACAAATACAAAGAATATTATTATTTTTGATAATAAAAAAGGTGGGCAGCCTATAGACTATTTTGATTATAGTAATATTAAAGGTCGTGCAGGTCGTATGATGATTCACTATACAGGTATGGTTTATAATTTTAATCAACCTATAAAAAAAGAAGATGACTTAATTGTAGATATACCATTTTTTCAACAAAGTCCTATTAAAGATGAAGTACTTATACATCTTGAAGATAATGAAATAATTGCAAAAGATACTGAACAATATAAAAAGCTTCAAAAAATTCCCCAACAAGAAAAAGAATTAATTAAACAAAACGGGTTACTTGTTTATGGACAAAAACGAGTACTAGATATTTTAAGAATTGATGTGAAAGCAAATCATTCTTTAATAAATTGGTCAAATTATCCACAATATAAACAATTGCAATATGTACTATCTTTAGGATGGAACTATTTACTTAAAGACTCAGAAACAAAATATCCAATGACTTTAAACAAACTTGTAAAGATTACCTTTGACTATGGGCAGAATCAAGATATTAGATACTTAGTAAAATCAAACTATGACTTTATGATTCAAAATGAAAAATACGAAAATATGTCAAAGAATGACATCTTTGATGAAGCTGTTAGGGATGCCTTTAATATCTTAAGACATTGGTTTCAATATAAAGTCCCAAAATTATTGAGAACAATTAGTTTATTACAAGAATTTATCTGTAAAGAAAATGGACTTAAAGCAGGCAACTATTCCTTTTATGCTGACAAAATTGAAAGTGATTTTGTAAGGGATAATTTGTCCATATTACTTGAATATGGAATCCCGAAAAGTGCTATAAAAAAATTAGAGCCTGTTCTTGATAAAGATTTGACAGAAGAGCAAGTGATAAAAATAGTTAAAAGTAGCGAAGTCATTGAAACAAGTGATTTTTTAGACTATGAAAAGGAAAAAATTCTTGAGAGTATATAGGAAAATAATATGAGTGAAGATATTTTTCAAGAAATGGATAGTATTGAATTGAATGATATAGTTGACAATCCAACAAAAACATATTCTGACTGTATAAATGAATTGTCTCCAGAAGAACTATTTGATGGATTGCTAGGCTATGGTTTGTTTGCAGAAAAAATACCTCCATTCTTAACAGCTGAAACTTTTCTAGAATCTATAAAAGGCAATACAAATAATTTTAATTTTGATAACAAACCAAGAAAATTTATAAGATATGAAAGTATCAGAAATATTAACATACCTAGAATATTATCAATTCCACATCCAATAGCTTATAAAAATAAGTGTCAAACTATAACTGATAATTGGGAGGAATTACAAAGTTATTTTCAAGAAAAAACAAAAAACAATTTACACAAGGTAAGCCGTATTCATATCAGAAAAATAGATAATAGTTCTAAAGTTTTTCAAACTTGTTATCAAGATATCGATGATATTGATTTAGATGATTATCCAGAGTTAATAGTAAATCATATTTTTGAAATGGGACATAAAAACTTTTGCACAGATGATTATCCTGAACCTAAACTATTAATAGGAAAAAGATATATTGTAAAAGCAGATATATCAAATTGTTTTCCTAGTATTTATACTCATTCTATATCTTGGGCTTTAGTGGGAAAAAAAGATTCTAAAATACATAAAACAGATACAACAAAGTGGTATAACCAGATTGATGAAAAGTGTAGAAATTTAAAAGATGCAGAAACACATGGTATTTTAATAGGTCCACATGCTTCAAATATAGTATCTGAAATTGTACTAGTAGCAATTGATAATGAGCTAACTCAAAAATATGAGTATATTAGGTATATAGATGATTATACTTGTTATGTCAAAAATCATGAAGAAGCCGAACAGTTTTTAGTTGATTTAGCATATGAGCTAAGAAAATTCAATTTAGTTCTTAATCATAAAAAAACAGAAATATTGGAACTTCCATTAGCTTCAACAGAACATTGGGTTAGAAAAATAAACACTTTTATATTTCCAGATGAAACTAAAAAATTAAAACTTAATGAAATCAGAGCTTTTTTAGATATTACACTTGATTTGATGAAAGAAAATAAAGAAAATTCTGCAATATTAAATTATGCCATTAAAGTCTTATCAAATAGAAAAATGACAGACAATGCAAAGAAATATTTTATAAATACTGTTCATCATTTAGTACTAATTTATCCTTACTTAATACCTCTTTTAGATGAAAAAATTTTTACTCTTTTTGATGTTGGCATAACTGAAATTAAAGAAATATCTATAAATATTTTTACTATAGCAAAAGAAAAAAAATTATATGAAGCTATGAGTTATGCAGTTTACTTTAGCATTAAATATGATTTTATGCTTGTTGATAATCTGTTTGAAGTAATAAATGATAATAGAGATACAGTTCTAATGTTACTTGCATATATACATGATAGAAATTTTTTGAATTCCTCTAGAGATTTTAATCGTACTACATTAGGAAAAAAATACAAGGCCTTAGCGAAAGAGCTGCAAAATGATATTGATGAATATTGGCTTTTTGTTTATGAAATCCTCACTGTAGGTTTATTAAAAGATGAATGGAAAAAAATGAAACAAAAAAAAATAAGTTTTATAAAAAATGAGATAATAAATATTGTAAATCAAGGAATATAACAAGATGAACTCAAAAAAATTTTATTTAAGAAGAAGAAATGCCAGATTATTATAAAAGTAATGCAATATATGATGAACTTAATAAAGTTGAGAATGATTTTATATGGGTAATAGGTAATGCATGGCTTTTAATTTATGGAGATAAAAATTCTATACCAAAAGTATTTATATTAGTGGTTGGTAAAAGTTGGGTAAAACAGGCTGAAGTTATAAAAGCATTGAGATTTATTAATAGTAAAACATCTATACCATTTTTTATGATTAAATTTGATGATACTGATGGTTCTAAACTGACTAAAATAGGATTTGTTTCATCTAATGAAAAAACTCCTACTACAATTACTTTAGATGAATTAAAATATAAATTTATTGAAGTTGGATTAGATATTCAGGATGGGGAATGCCATAAATATTTAAATGACAAGGAAAGTAGTTCATACCATAAATGGCAAAGAAGTGAGCTTGGCTTTAATATAACGGTAACTGATATAGATTTAATAAGGATTGATAGAAAGACAGGAAGGCCATTAGAATTTATAGAACTTAAAAGGTCTTTTTTAGATGTTAAGAAATGGAGTCCATATCCCGATGACTTTGCAAATTTCAATTTGATTCTTAATACAATACAGTTATTCAAAGATATTAATTTTTATATATTATATAATCAAAGAATAACAAAACCAAATTTCATTGATAATCATGATCCCATTTCCATTTTTTCATATACCATAAACAACCCAATAGTAATTGCAAGAGAAATGTCATTTAAAGACTTTATTGCTGGAAAATACAAAACATGATTGACAATTATTAGGAAGAATATACATGAAAATGCTAAAATACACTTAATTAATAACTTATAATATGACGATAAGGAATCATAATAATGGCAAAACAAGAACCACAAAAGTTAGATACAAATTCAAAAGATATTATGAGTGAAAATTTAGAAAAGTTAAAAAAATTATTTCCAACAGTTGTAAAAGATGGAACTGTTGATGTGGAAGCACTAAGAAATGTTATAGGAAATATTAGTGAACCAAATCAAGAGTACTATAACTTTACTTGGGCTGGTAAGAGTGAAGCTTTTAAGGTTATAAAAGAAAAAACTACTGCTACTTTAAAGCCCCTCACAAGTGATGATGAGTCGGTTGATTTTGATAATACTCAAAATATCTTTATAGAGGGTGATAACCTTGAGGTTCTCAAGCTTTTGCAAAAAACATATCACAATACTATAAAAATGATATATATAGACCCACCATACAACAAAGATAAAGATTTTGTTTATCCTGACAAGTGGAATGAAGGATTAACTTCATACCTAGAGTATTCTAAACTTGCAGATAAAGAAGGAAATATAACTAGTAGTAAAGCAGAGGATAAAGCTGTGAAATCTGGTAGAAAGCATTCTAGGTGGCTTACAATGATGTATCCTAGATTATTCTTAGCTAGAAATCTTCTTAAGGATGATGGAGTAATAGTCATACATATAGATGAAAATGAAAATGAGAATTTACATATGATATGTAAAGAAATTTTTGGTGAAGAAAATAATTTGGGAACATTTATATGGGACAAAGGAAATCCAAAAGGTGATTCAAAAGCTGTTGCTACACAACATGAAACTATTATTGCTTTTGCTAAAAATATAGAATCTTTTAAAGAGCATAATGAATTTAAACGAGCTAAAAAAAATGCTCAAAAAATGTTAAACAAAGCAAAGCAATTATTTAAAAAACTTGGTAAGAAAGTTCTACCAGATGATATTAAAGAATGTATTAAAACTTATTCATTAGATATAGATGTTAATGAACTACAACTAACATATAGACTTGAAGATATAAACAATGAATTTCAGAAATGGCTTAACAAACAAAATTTTAGTAATGGTGAGAAGGCTTATAAATATATAGATTCAAAAGGTAATGTTTATCGTGGAGTTTCAATGGCTTGGCCAAACAAGAAAAAAGCCCCTGATGATTATTGTATACCATTGATACATCCTATCACAAAAAAGCCTTGTCCTTTACCTGAAAAAGGGTGGAGAAATCCTTCAGAAACAATGAAATTACTGCTAGAAAAAGATTTAATATTATTCGGAACTGATGAGACAAAGCAACCAGAACGGAAGTATTTATTAAAAGAAAATATGGATGAGAATATTCCATCAGTTCTTTTCTATGGAGGAAGCGATGATGCTTTTTTTAAAGAAGAAAAACTTTCTTTTGATAATCCCAAACCTTATAACTTTTCTAAAGAGTTAATTTCATATTTTACAAATAATGATGACATCATTATAGATTTTTTTGCTGGAAGTGGTACTACAGCACATTCAATTATGGCTTTAAATTCTGATGATGGTGGTAATAGAAAATGTATATCAATACAATTACCTGAGCAAATTGATAAAAAAGATGAAGCATACAATCAAGGTTACAAAAAAATATCAGAAATCACAAAAGAAAGAATTAGAAAAGCAGGTAAAAAAATTAAAGATGAAAATCCAGACTCAGGTGTAGATACAGGCTTCAAAGTATTCACACTAAGTGAAAGTAACTTTAAACAATGGGATGATACTCCAAAATCTAAAGAAGAACTACAACTTGCTTTTGAAGAGTACAAAGACAATGTAAAAGAGGGTTCAAACCAACTAGATATGCTTTATGAGGTAATCCTTGCTAAAGGTTTATCTCTTAACTCTAAAGTGCAAGAGATAGAAGTAGGCAGTAAAAAGATGTTTAAAGTAGATAGTGATGGAGTTGAACTTCTTGCTTGTTTTGAAGATGAGATTACTGAGGGTGCATTAGATGAAGTGATAGAACTACGACCTATATATTTTATCTGTTTAGATTCTAGTTTTAAAAGTGGTAGTGCACTTAAAACAAACTCCGTTTTAAGATTTAGAGATGCTGACATACTTTTTGAAACGGTGTAAAAAATGAAAATAAAATTTCAATCAAACCTTGAGTATCAAAATGAAGCTATTGCTTCTGTTGTAGATTTATTTAAAGGACAACTGCACTCAAATGCTCAGTTCTCTCAAAAGATTTCTGGTGCTGAGGAGGGTAAACTTGACCTTTTCTCTGTTATGACAAAAAATGAGTTAAATATTTCAAAAGAACAGTTGCTTAAAAACTTACAACAAGTACAAAAAGAGAACGGACTTGAAGTAGATGAAGAACTAGGTACATTTGACTTTAGTGTGGAGATGGAAACAGGTACAGGTAAAACCTATGTCTACCTAAAGAGTATCTATGAGTTACATAAATCTTATGGATTTAAAAAATTCATTATTGTTGTTCCGTCAGTTGCAATTCGTGAAGGTGTTTTAGCTTCTATGAGATTGACGGAAGAGCACTTTAAACATCTATATGACAACACTCCTATAAAATCATTTGTGTATGATAGTAAAAATCTTAATAATGTTAGAAACTTTGCTTCAAATAACCAACTACAAGTTATGATTATTAACATAGATAGTTTTAACAAAGAGGGGAATATTTTTAATAGATATGATGACAAAATACAAGGTAGAGCAAAAGATTATGTAAATAGTGCTAATCCTATTGTTATCATAGATGAACCACAAAATATGGAGAGTGAAAGGTCTATAGAGTCTTTAAAATCATTAAATCCACTTTTTACACTTAGATACTCTGCAACACATAAAAACCTTTACCACCCTATATATAGACTAGGTCCTGTTGAAGCATACAATCAAGGACTGGTAAAACAGATAGAAGTCCTCTCAGTCGTAGCCGATGGCGACTATAGTGGAGTGTATATAAAACTTGAAGAGATAAAATCTACAAAAACTAAAATAAGTGCAAAACTAGATATATATAAACGAAATGGTAATGACATAAAAAAGAGTAAAGTTACTTTAGGTGTAGGTGCTGACCTTTTTGAGAAGAGTGGCAAACTTGGAAGTTATGAAGGATTTATCATCTCAAGTATTGAAGGAGATGTTGTTTACTTTGAAAATGGTACTTTTGTAAGTAAAGAATCCCAAATGGGTGGCTATAACAAAGAGATAATGAAACGACAGATAAAAGAAGCGATACATGAACACTTTAAAAAAGAAGCCAAACTGAAACCTAAAGGCATTAAACCTTTAACTCTATTTTTCATAGATAAAGTTGATAACTACTTTCCTCAAGATGGATGGATGAGAGAGACCTTTGTTGAATACTATATGGAGTATAAACTAAGTGGTCCTCACCGCGAGCTTTGTAATAATCTTGATATAGACAAGGTACATAACGGATACTTTGCAAAAACACCTAAAGGTGAAGCAAAAGATACAAAAGGTGATTCTAAAGATGATATAAGTGCATATAAACTCATTATGCAAGATAAAGAACTACTTCTTGACCCTAAGACTGATTTGAGATTTATCTTCTCTCATAGTGCTTTAAAAGAAGGATGGGATAACCCAAATGTATTTACGATTTGTACTTTAAATGAAACAAACTCAACTATCAAAAAGAGACAAGAGATAGGTCGTGGGTTACGAATTTGTATAAATGATAAAGGGCAAAGAGTTTATGACAAAGATGTAAATAGACTTACCCTTGTAGCTAATGAAAGGTATGAAGCATTTGCAAATGACTTACAAACTGAATATGCAGCCGATGGTGTAAAAATTGAGCGACCTAAAAACTCTAAAGAGAGAAAAACAGTTACTCTCAAAAAAGGATTTAAACTTG